>Ga0182004_10003555_pt1 | contig 12408 bp, 8 predicted proteins | sample Sormic07211540_1_FD_120479 | JGI IMG/M metagenome (GOLD analysis project Ga0182004, IMG submission 120479) | Endophyte microbial communities from Sorghum bicolor roots, Mead, Nebraska, USA - 072115-40_1 MetaG | ecosystem: Host-associated > Plants > Roots > Unclassified | place: USA: Nebraska... | reverse complement strand
GAGGCCGGAATTGAAAATTTTCTAAAAAAAAATTGCATTCAAATGACAAGCATGAACCTTCCACACATGATTGCTTGCCTGGACCGCGCCTAAACACCAGTATCACGACACACGAATATCAACGCTTATCGGACGGCTACATGCCCACCTCGCGTACACCGGGCGCACCCAGGGACCACCCAAAGTCGCCGCCGCGTCTCCGCCGGGTGAACCCCGCGAGGGTCAGCGCTATAAATATCCGACCTCGTCGGAACCCTACCCTTTTGAGAACTCCCCTTCTCCGCCACTACCCAAGCTCTCCCTTGTACCCCCACACCGCCGCCGCTGCTGCTAGGGAGCTTCCATCCGCGCGCCTACAACGAGAGCTAGCAGCAGTAGCGGCCGCTATCTTGTCGCTCCGGCACCGGCCGTGTACCCAAGCCCCAGCCCAGATGCCGCAGATGGACGGGCCCGCTGATCAGATCGCCGCCGGCTGGTTCGCCGCGGAGCCGGCTGCCGAGCGGCCCGTGGCCCTTCCCAGGACCGGCTCGTCCAGTCGCCTCAACGCGCAGGCGCCGGAGTTCGTGCCACGGGGGCCGCCGTCGCCGGCGCCGGCGGTTGTGGTGCCGCCTCCGCCGCAGGTGATCCGCATGTTCGCCGCGCCTCCCCCGCCTCCGCGGGCTGCCTTTTTCGCCGCGCCGCCGCCCCGGCCGTTCGAGTACTACGCGCCTGTGGCGGGACGCGGCGGATTTGCTGCCAAGGAGCAGCAGGCGCCGGAGCCTGAGCCGGAAGCGGAGATGCTCCCGCCCGCCGCGGTGAAGGCGGAGCCGGTGGTGGATGGGCTCGACGACGAGGTGGTGCACAAGATCACCAAGCAGGTAGGTGTTGTTTTCCGGTTATATGTTCAGACCAAGCCGATATGAAAGCATATGCGAGAATTTGTTACTAAATTAGGTTTCAGACTTAGTCTTTTACTGGTATGAATCCGGGTTTATGCTTGTTTTGAGCGTATATATACAAGAAATTTTGAAGTTAGTATTGGTCAATACTTCAATTCTATTTGTTGGAATCAACGTGGTATCACTAATAATAACTTGCAGTGCTCAGTTGTCTCAGTACTGGCATTTGGGTGTTGACCTGAATGTTCTGAACATACATTCTGGTTTTGCCTGCTAATGATCTCCTTTGGAGCATGTCATTGATATGTTGCCTTTGATACTATCAAGCGGTTGAAAGATTTAAGAAGCCATGTAGCCAACCATCTGTTGTAGTTATGCTTTAGATTGAGGGATTCATCCCTAGATCCTATCTGCAGAATGTTGTTTTTTATGAATGGGAAAAGTAATATTCCAGGAAAATCTAGTACTTTCTCTAATCACAAATATTAGTTCATCTAGGTTTGTCGTAAAGTTTGACTACCGATATGAAAATTTTATATGGATTGACCTTGAAAGATTTATTATGAGAATAACTTCTACAAATATATTCATTTGATATAATATATTCTTTTAGATATTGCAAGCCAAAGTTAGAAATGTTTGACTTAGGACCAATCTAGATGGACTTATTATTTGTGACCAGAGGAATTATTATAGTATGGGGGAGGTAGATAAAAAAGTATGCCCATATTATAAGATGGTTGGTACTCCCTCCGTTCCAAATTGCAATTCGTTTTGGCTTCTCTAGATACATAGTTTTTTTTTACTGTGCATTAGGCGTAGCGAATATCTAGGTGCATATCAAAAGCTATTTATGTAAATGACTTACATTTTGGGATGGAGTTTGATCCTCGTGCTGTTGAGTTACTCTGCGAGCCTGCCGCTCGGAATCAGTGCACGGCCTCCATGGAATTCACATGGACGCTATTTCCAGCGTACTACTCCAGGAAGTGCACGAGACATAGGCAACGGGGGTCGTACCACTAGTTTGCATGGTGCCATGCAAGCACGTTTAGGCTCCTGTGAAAATTAATTCTCTCCGTTGATGGATGCCTTGGATGACCCATACGCCTTATTTATCGGATTTTTTTTTCAAAACTCCCAAATGCTTTACAAAGCGGACCGGAGGGAGTAGTTGACACCATGCTGTTCATGTTTTGGTTGTGCAATGTACTTTTTCAACTGCTCATGATTTGTCATATTTTTACTTCCCATTATCTTTTGTTGATGCAACTCCTATGATTGTGTTCAGGTCATTGTTCAGACATTTAAAACTTCTAACACCACAAACATTCCAACTTGAGTGAATTCCTTGTTTCCATGTTCAGTTGAACTTCTAAGACTAAATTTTGATAACTTAGATTTAGTTAGAATATGTTATGTCCAAGTATTGTTAGTTTCACCTGCTAGCTCTTTGTCGTACATTTTTTTTTGCAAGCATGCCTTTTTTTAATCAAATGGACTGGTATGGAAGCACTATGAAAAATCACAATATCTATACCCTATCTTCCCTTGATGTTTTGATAGTAGTGTCCAATTTTTGTTTTCCGTAGGCTCCTTAAGAGCATCTCCAACAGTATCTAAAAAATTGACTCCTAAAAACCTGGTTTTGGAACCTTTCTAAAAACTATTGGGTACGAAAAGAATATGATCTACCAACAGTTCCCTATTGTTCGTTACTAAAATCATAAAAACGTACACGTTGTTGTCTGTTGTCTCCCATACAAACCGGCTTGGACAAAATAACTCGCTGTTGTGGCCGGATATCCCAACAACCTAGCTCACACCCAGAACCTTCTTCATTGCTTGCTCTACTTCCTAGTATTCTCAGATTTTTAAATAGTGGCAGGTGTTAGCAACATGTTTAGGCAAGTCTTCTGGATCCTTGATTGATTGGCATGCGGCTGCACCAGCCATCCTGGCCATGCGCCCTGCCTTTTGTGGAGTGATAGATTCAGCAAGGTTCTCTTAATTGTTTTGTACTGAATAGGAAAGGATCCTTGATTGATTGGTTTACAGCCGGGAATCCAATTCCGATGAACCTCCCAGGTGGTGGCGGCACCCTGGCCGTGGCTGCTATCCTGGCACCATAACTCACACCCAGAACCTGCAAAATAAAATCTCCATTGTCTGAGTATTCTCAGATCTGAAAATAGTGGCCAGAGATTCAATTCCGGTGAACCACCAGGCGGCAGCGGCAGTCAGCGGCAATGGAGAGTTCTGAGGAAAAAAAAAACAGACAGGCAGTATTGGTCATCCGCGTATCTTTCCAAGTGGATGCCTCTGTTTTCCTGAGCGCAAAAAAAGTTGGGAGTTAGGATAAGGAACTGTTGGAATGTGGTCTTTCTCTATCGTGCCAGATAAACAAGATTCGGAGTGGGTTTACTGAACTGTTGGAGATGCTCTATTGTGAAGATCTTTAACTTGTTTATCAGTCATAGTGCCTTGTTATTTATCACATGTAGATTGGTATCCAGGAGATTCGGCTGGAGTTGTGGTGCAGTATGCTGCTGTATTGTTTTGTGAGTGCAGTTCTTGGAGATATGCCAACACAATTGTTGTTGTAATGATTTGACATATAGCTATCTAATAATGACGTCAAATTTAAAATATTCTGTGATGAGCTGGAATTTCAAAAGGCAAAAATTATTTGAAGTGCTAGAGAAGATCCAAACAAAGTGGATAGTGCTTTTTAGTTTTAGTTGTTTAGGATCATTTTCCTTTTTCTGCTATTTTTACTAGTATTATTTGGTTAACTTAGCATACAATTTGCATAATGCTATTTTGTAGGTGGAATACTATTTTAGTGACATCAACCTTGCAACTACAGAACATTTGATGAGATTCATTACCAAGGATCCTGAGGGATATGGTGAGTTGTATATTTGTAGCTGAGCTGCAAGTTTAGAGGACACTTCATGTTAGGATGATTGGGATCCACGTGTTCCTTTCCGACTAGTGTCTTTTTTTAATAAAAAATAAAAACCAAAGAAATTGCTGGAGAAAACAACTTTAAGCTGAATGGATGATTACTTATACTTGTTCCGTTTCGTTTCTATGTCTTTCTCTAGCGAAGAGAAAATCAAGTTTTGTTTCTAAAGCAAAAAGAGGAAAAACAGTGGTTATTGGTGATTTCTTGTATGCTAGTTTACAAGGGCTGCCCTGACGTTTTCAACAGTGTAGGAATCTTGTTTGGTCAAGCAGGAAAACAACTGTATATATCCCAGGACTAATTTTCCTTGTTTACAAATCACAGTGCCAATATCAGTAATTGCTGGTTTTAAGAAAGTAAAAGCTTCCGTGCATAACAATGTGATGCTTGCTGCGGCTCTCCGAACCTCATCAAAACTTGTGAGTCTATTCATTCTCTGTTCCCTACTGTCATTTGAAGTCAGCATGATTCTTCGCTTTTAGCATCAACTTTACTTCATATGAAGGTGTAAAATATCAACTCATAGGTACGATTTTGTAGCAAACCTCATTTATATTTGCTTAAATATGTCATGTTTCAGGTTGTAAGTGATGATGGTAAGAGAGTCAAACGGCAGGAGCCATTTACAGAATCTGATTTGCAGGAGCTCCAGGTATTAACTGATTTCTCTGCGTCACTTGTTTTATTTTGTAATTTTGAGATTGCACACTGATCCATTTGGTTTCCTCTTGTAGTCCCGGATTGTTGTTGCAGAAAATCTTCCTGGTGATCCCTCCTACCAGAATCTTAAGAAGATATTTTCAGCTGTTGGCAGGTATGGTTATTTGCAACATGGCAATACTTTCATCTTTTTTCCTTCCCAGGATCATTAAAAAAGTAATATATTGTCATGTTCCAGTGTGATTTCAATCCGAACTTGCTATCCTCAGACTCCAAATGGCACTGGTCCTGCAACTAATAGATCTGCCAAGTTAGATATGCTTTTTGCTAACAAGGTAACTGCTAATTCCCTGCTTAAGTATTATATTACTGTTTAGTATTTTTCTTACATATCCTGTAATCATTTGTACTGATTTTTTTTTAAAAAAATTTTAACACTTTTTTGAAAAATGTTCACATTTATACCCCTGGGTGTCTTATTTGCATCTTTGGGCCCCAGGGGTTGGTGGCATGGTGCCAAGCCTCGGCCATGCCAGCGCCATGTAGATTGGCCACGCCACACGGGCCTTGAAACTCGGCGCCATGGCCCTTGGTGCCGAGACGTGTTAGCTCGGCGCTATGGCCCATGGCACCGACGCTCGGGGTCCAAACACGCAAATAAGAATGTGAATATTTTTCAAAAAAAGGGTTAAAAATAAAAAATAGGCCCATTTGTATCTGTCAGAATCTTCCAAATAAATTCTTAACATGTTGTGAGCCAAACAAATCATGTGCATCTATGGTGCACCAAATTTTTCCAGAGGATGAACATTACTTTTCTAAAATAAAATATTACTTGTACTGCTACATTTATCAAAGGGAAATTTTTTAGCATCAACTACAGATATGTACTGTCCACTGCCCATACTCTCTCTAGTCTACAATCCTTTTTAGCTTAATATTTCCACTCACAGTTACATATTCTTTGCTTGTCACTTTAACTCATGGGCATCATTTTGTGGGTTCATCAGTGCTTTTGTGATTTCTACATTTCATTAACATTGACGCTTTCCGTTGGAAAACTTATCTATGAAGTTCATTATTTGGGAATAATTGTAGCATAGGAGTTTATAGTTTTCATGAAGTGGGCAGTGTTTTAGTTTAGTTTTTCTTGAAAACGTGTTTTAATTGAGTTGAGTTGCTCACTGTAATCTTCTACTGTGGCAACTGATTTAAGTTAGGTACCAAAGGAAGTCCATTAGGAAGGATGAAAACGATTCATTGGTATAGTCAAGAACTTTCCAGTTCCCTTCACTGATAAAAAAATTGTTTACCTATGCCTGTGGTAGTACTCTGGAACAATTCTTTTCCTCTAATTTCTGATCGTGTTACGGTTTTGTGAAAATAGATCGTTACAAGTGTTACATGATTGAAGTTATCAATCCAAACTTGAATATTTTTTAATTACTTTTGCTGCATATATATTTACTAATGAGTTGATATTTTTCCTTTGAAATAGCTGCACGCTTTCGTGGAGTACGAAACTCCTGAGGATGCTGAGAAGGCAGTATGTATCAGTTCATGTCTTAGATTGTTTGCATCAGTAAATATGCAGTTTACACAAGTTCTTAACATTATTTGGTTTCATGAAGATTTTGGAGCTTAATGATGAGAAAAACTGGAGAAATGGGCTTAGAGTTCGTTTGCTGAATACTTGCACGGTAATCATATACTGTATAACTCTGCTTTGGGGGATTTCACCTTTTGGTGCATCTTGTATGTTTAAATCAGTAACAATTTGTTTTGTTCGATGAGTGACCTGTTTTCCTCTACATGATCAAATTGAAATCTCTCTTTCCTTCTGGAACCAGTTATGATTAAACCCTAGATGAGATCCATGTCTTCATCCTAAACTGCTGTTTAGTTCCCAAATTTTTGAAACTTACATGCCCCGTTGTTATTGTAGACTTACTTCTAATGTTTCTTGATTTAGGTGAAGGGGGCAGGCAAAGGCAAAAAAGGTGTGCATGAAACTGATGGAAATGGTGAGGAGGATGTCTCCACTTCGAACCATTCAAACGAGAAATTGTTTGAAGAATCCTCTCAACTGTTAGATGTACTGCCAGAACACTTGGTAAGATACTGTTGTTATGCCTTCTTTTTCTGAATCCCAAAAACAGATTAGAGCAAAAGGAGTTCATCCCAAAATTTATACATACTGAATACAAGTGCATTTATACTCATGTTAGATACCATCTGATTCCAAATATAGGTCGTTTAGGACAGTAACATGGCCTTCTATATGACAAAAAAAACTTGCAACATTTGTAAAATATACCATTCTAAATAGTGAATTATATCTTATGGAAGTATTTTCCATGATGCATTTGGTAAAGATCAACCATGTGTTGTGAATGTCCCATATATTGATTGCAAAGTTGAAAATGTTTGACCAGATAGAATCCTGAAACAACCTACATTTGGAATCATGTAGTATGTAGTGTTCAAAGAAGGATCTAGGGCATTATTTTTTTTCTTGCTTGATGTATTTCAATATTGCAGTATATATTTAGCTTTAGTTATGGACAACCTGTGCAAAAACAAAGCCCAAGTTAGGAGCAATCTATGCTCAGTTTAAATTTTTACCTTGCTGCTTGTGACATTATTCAGAGGGTTCAGTTCATTATCTTATTGTTCCGTGTAATAGATCATGTACCTGCCTTAGCTCGATTGGATATAACAGGATTGTGACATTTTGGATGCTTTTCAGTTCTTAGACTTGAATAGCATCGTGTCTGTCATGACTCTGATCCTTGGAAAGTCTCATAGGGGATAAAGCTTTTCAATAGCAAATGCTTTGGGCTGTGTACGGTTTGATGAGAACTTCAATGACAAGGAAAGCCTTTCAATAACAAATGCTTTGGGCTGTGTGCAGTTTGATGAGAACTTCAACGACAAAGAAGTTCCCAAACGCGGCAAAGGGCGCGGCCGCGGTGGCAGAGGGCGTGGGCGTGGCAACCATCAATATAACAATAACCAGCACCACCAGAACAACCAGCAGCACTACAATCACCATGGCAACAACCACCTTGGTGGGAACCGTGGCAGCCCCCACCCTGTTGGCACTCCACCGCATAACCTGATAACCAAGCCCGAGCAGTACCCGCAGCTGCCGATTGGGGCCAACAAGCTTCCACCAGGCCCCCGCATGCCTGATGGCACCCGGGGTTTCACCATGGGCAGGGGGAAGCCACAAGCTGTGCTACCTGGTTTGTGTGCTGTTGGTGAGTCTTGATGTAATGGACTAGTGTTGGTGGTGAGGGGCATGCGGATTGCTGCTCATATGCTTGTATATCATTGGTGGGAGTATTTGTGCGTGAAACTTCGTTGCGGATACAGTGAGTTGGTGTTGCCAAAACCAGATGGTTTGGTTCGTGTGTTACCATCTATTTATATTTGTGTGCCTGGGCAATTTGGTCGTTGGGAACAGGGTATCTACCATTTTTTTTGAAAGATTGGTATCTATCATAGAAGAGGACAAGGAATGAGAGCATAGGCTTTGTTTGGATGTCCACTTACAACACTTGAGGTGAGTACATGAGCAATCAAACAAGCACTAAGTGTGATGAGTTAGTCCGCTGTTTCATCATTTTGGTTCGAGCTGTCGGTGGTTTAGTTTCGCTGTGTATCTTTCATGTATGAGCTTATGTGTTTACGTTATACTGCCACCTTTTAGAAAGTGATGCAATTCTATTTTTATATTTATTAGTTAAACATTTGAAATTGTGACTCAGTTCTTCTAAAAAAGGACTATCAATACTCTAAAGTAATCATCTATCCGGTGATATTAAAAACATATACTATTTGGTCATAAACACTATGCTACTCGGCCAAAAAACTAACCAACCAAAAAAATAAAAAAACAAAATAGGTATACTCGATTTCATAAACGTGTACACGGTTTCTGCCGGAGCCAATTATGAGTTTGTGTCGGAGACTGATAGCAGCCTCACATTTCCAAAGGTCTGGGCTCATCGATTTAATCTTTGCCTAATATATAATTGTAAAAATTATAGTTCACCAGGTATTTTTCTTTCCGCCTATCTAGTTCGTATAGGCTTTAGTCCATAATATTTTTTTCTTCAACTCTGATCTCTACTTAGATTATGGTTTCCAAAGTCGATCCGTTCAATTTGAAAATTATCTCTATCTATTTACACCTTCAAACCGTGCTCCAAACGTTAAAAAAAAATCAAATTAGGAAAAGGATGGCACTTAGCCTGCCTATAACTTTGCACGACCAAGAGGCAACATGTCGGGATTTATCATGGACAATTGAGCATACAACAGCTATAAAAAGGAAAAGGCCAAAAATCAAAGAGCAGATCATAATTTGAAAACTGTGCGTAAAGAAGAAAACGTCTTTTATTATAAAATATAAACTTTAATTAAAATCGAATCCGGTGATCTCTGGCCTTGATCCGGCGCTTGGCGGGCGCCGCAGCGCGAGGAGCCTCAGCTCCTGCCAACCACCGGCCCTAGTGACGACCGGCTCCATCAAGGCCGGCCACCGGCGGTGGTGGCGCGCTAGCTGGGGGCCTGGGAGTGTGAATCTGAGCCCCCTGCCCCCGGATTTGGCCCCGGAACGGCGACACCGGGCGACGACGGTGGTACGGCGGGCTCGTTGCGGTTTCCACCTCGCGATGAATCCGAGCCCCCTTCCCCCGGATCCGGCCCTGGAACGGCGACGCTGGGCGACGACGGCAGTACGGCGGGCTCGTCGCGGTTTCCACCTCGCGAGGCCTCCGTGCCGTGGCTGGGCACGACTCTAGCTGACCGGCCCTCTCCTCTAATGGACGGGGAGGGACTCGGCGGGTGGCTCACCCTCGGATCTGGGCTCGGGGCAGCTGCCCCCTCCACCGGCCGTCGACGCCCTCCTAACGCGTTGGTCAGCGGGCCCTGCTGCAGCGACGAATGGCGGCGTCTGGGGGTCGCGATTTGGACCCCTAGGTGCCAGCCACATTGCCCCCAGGCGGCCCACCGGCTTCGACGTCCACATCAAAGGACGCCGTGCTCGGATCACCTGCCGTCAACATCAAAGGTTGCCTCGCTGCAGCTGGTGAAGACTCTGCCGATCATCTCTGGCATCTCGTCGTCTGCAGGTCCAGTTTGGACGTGCTTTTGCTGGAACTTGGAATACAGGTGAAAACCCTGTCAGGCAGTGCGGCATTCGCCGTCATATTCCCCCTTGGAGGTGTCGCTATAATTTCCTTGCGAAAGCTTTCCTGAGCCCCTGCACTGCGGCATTCGAGACTCAGCTGCGACATGTAGAGCAAGCCAAGGACGCCCTCGCGTTGATCAAATAGAGGGTAGAAGCATTAATCGTTTTGTTGTAATGTCCTGATCGATGTATAAGACTATGACTTTTTTCTCTTTTGTTTTTTTCACTCCTTTTGTAACTTTTGGCTGTCTACATCCCTGGATGTAGAGGCCGGATATTGATTATCCTTTATCGGAAATAGCTACAAAATAACAAAAAAATTTTGCACGACCAGTATGTCTTGGTGGTCGAAGCCAAGAGGATACACGCAAAGGCTAGCCATGTGTGTCCGCATCCTACCACTCACGTTGGATGGTGATATCAACACTAGCCAAATCAAGCAATGCCAGCTTCCGTGCTGGTGCAAATGACCATTGTGTATGGAGGGCACGTGACTATCAAGTTATCATTTTTTCTGTTAGAATACATGAGCATGATTCTATCTTTAATAATTTTTCCGTCATTGGTTTGTATTCCTCATTGATTAATTATGTGCTATTGGTCTGGACTTTAACAAAAGTTGCACGATGAAGGAGCAATTGACTTAAGTAGAAGAAAATATATCGAGTCAAAATTAGGAGTCGAGAATACGCAAGAGAGAAGGACGTGACTTATGATGGTTGATGGGTAGCATTACTGTGAGATTAAATAGGGGTCTTAAATCTTACGTGTAAGATCATGGACGATGGAGGGCTCATATAGCATGACATTTAGATCGAACGGTTGTTATAGAAGAAGAGTAAGATCATGCATGACATAGGGCTCATATAGCACGGCGTACAAATTGAACGGTTATTATAGAGGGAGAAACCCTAAAAACTTGCTTTTTTTTATAGTGTGATCATATGTTTTTTAGCATAATGTTGAGTGCAAAAAAAATATAATGATGTAAATAAAAAATTGTTGTTTTCAAGATAAAATAAGACATAGATGTTAAACTGTGGATGACGCTATACCTTTTCAACAGTTGCAATGCATGAACACTTTTGCTAGTTAAATTTCAAAAGGTACATACAGTGTATGAGATCATAAGCACCGGCGATGCAACACTACTTGTCCTACTTTTCTCCCTGCCTACTCTCATCGGTGGGTGCGGGGCCATTCATACGGCTACAAGATGGGAATATTATCTATTAGAGTAACTCCAGCAATAGCCTTCAAATTAGACCCTCTATTCTTGATTTGGGTGTTCTTTCTATTTTTATTGGCTCTTTATTTTGTATTTGCTCCATCGAAGCCCCTTAAATCAAAGTCCCCAAATTTTTTTAAGAAACGCCGGCTACTGGGACCCACCTGCCATCTTCAATCTCTCACTATTTGAGCTATCCTAATGTGCACAGGGCAGCAGAGAGCCCCGGTGCTGGGACTCTAGAGCCACTCTGGAGCTCGCCGCTAGAGGAGAGAGGCGAGCAGGGGAGGGGGCATGCTGGAGCAGACAGGGGCATGCTGCGAGCAGGGGAAGGGTTGTGTGCCGGCTCCCAGAGATCTCGTCGGGAGGGTCCTCATCAAAAAGCAGCACGTCGACGGGTAGCACCGTGTGGTGGGGAGAGCGCCACGCGGTTTCCTTACGGTCGTAGGGAGAAATCGCTGGATAGAGGCTGGAATGTTGGGCCAACAGGAATTAGGTCCGTGGGGAGGTTTGGGTACCCACCCTAGCGTTTTTTGTGTGAACATCTATGTTTTGCTATTGAGGCTTAAGTATAGGCCTTGCTGGAGTTGCTCTTAGAAGTGAATGTAAATGAACAAGTGATTAGAGAACTGTTTTTATCATTGATTTTTGAAGTATATTTATACAAATGAAGGAGTGTCACGAAGGGACACGAATGTTCCCAAAGGACATGCCCTTCGAGAGTAAAACTAACTATCAAATCCTATCTACTAATCTTGTACTTGATGGATGAGATCACTTCGTGAATAGGTGTCTATAGGTGGCGTCTGTTCGTGGCATTGTAGATGAGATCACCTCGGGGGTGTCTGACATTTCATGACATTCTCCGAGAACTTGTTTGCAGGCATGGACTGTCTCACCGGTCAACAGTCACGACACGGACGGCAACGGCGCTCCATGCGCTTCGATGGGATATATTGCATCTCGTCGATTCTCGTGACATTCTCCTGTTGTTCACGCTAAGACAGAAGCGATTTCTGATCTGCACACTGCCACACGTTCGGACATTAGCACCGGTCAGAAAGACCTGTTGCCCCGGTTTCCGAGCCGGTGCTGCCCTTCCAGGACTAAAGACCCACCTTTTAGTCCCGGCCCGGTTCGGTTAACCGGGGCTAAAGCCGCCCCCTTTAACACCGGTTGGTAATACCAACCGGTGTTAAAAGGTTCTGCCAGGGCTGCCACGTTGCAGGACCCTTTAACACCGGTTGGTATTAACAACCGGTGTTAAAGGGTTTCTTTTTTTTTTCAATTCTTCGGTTCTGTTTATTGTTTTTATATAATATATAATAATAGGTTTTTCAATACATGTTTTTTCTGATACAATAATATATTTATATTACACGCATATTAAGCATATATAAATGAAAATTATAGGCTTAGCTTAATAATTAAGCTTTGCCTATAATAAAATGAATAGGCCACATCAAAAATT
>Ga0182004_10003554_pt1 | contig 12409 bp, 9 predicted proteins | sample Sormic07211540_1_FD_120479 | JGI IMG/M metagenome (GOLD analysis project Ga0182004, IMG submission 120479) | Endophyte microbial communities from Sorghum bicolor roots, Mead, Nebraska, USA - 072115-40_1 MetaG | ecosystem: Host-associated > Plants > Roots > Unclassified | place: USA: Nebraska... | reverse complement strand
TTGGTCGTTGGGTTCACCTTGGCATTGTTCATCGTCGCGTCGCATCGTAAGTTCCCAGAAAAGTACTAATATATTCATCGAGATGCAGGTGTAGTAGATCATTCTTTGAAAAACTCCATATAACTCTGTTGTGGCTGCATTAAATGGATGCAGGTGCGACAGCAGAATGCGAGGACAGAACGGGGATCATGTGCACGTCCGATGAGATGTGCGTGCCCATCTGCCTGCAGAGGGGTGGCTACACCGGCGGCCGCTGCTCCACAGAGCACGTCGTGGGTGACCCCTCATGCGTGTGCTCCCCGTGCAGAGGGGTGGCGGCTCCGGCGGTGAAGAAGCAGCTAGCCGGCGAAGGAGACGCCGGCGGGAGGATGGGAACAGCCAACTGATTATACGTCACGCCAGATTTTGGCTAGATATATAGGAGGCATATTGAGCAATGAAAATCAGGACATTGATCCACCGATCTGCCCATGCCTATACTCAGTCACGTCGCGTCGGAATAAATTTGATGTGAACCAGTGAATTCATCATATCTGTATACATCCTATGTTTCAAATTAAATCGTTATCACTTTTGTTTCTAAATATCACATCACATCGGAATAAATTTGATGTGAACCAGTGAATTCATATCTATATACATCCTACATTTTAAATTATAAATTGTTTCATTTTTACTAAATATATGCTCGCTTAGTCCCGAAATAAAATCTTCTTCTGATTAAGAAGTCAATTTATTTTGGTACGGCAGGGGAAGTTTTTACAATATGTGCACATAGTGTATATTTGGTCTGGGTAAATATAATGGCTATCTTTCCCTCAAAATGCCACTCCTTGTCGACCAACATGATAGCTAGAGTTTTGCCAATCACGCTCGAGATATTAATCGGTGGCCTCTGATCGCGCTCGCGATCCCTCTCTCGCCCACGCAGCCGCCTTCTCTCCCCACATCGTCAACCTCGCCGTTCCCCGATTGAAGTTTGTCGGGTCGAGGTTGCCGCGACAAGCCCTGCCTGCCGCCGCTGCCGAGCTTGACCTTGCTGTTCACGCTCGCGCCGTCATCCTCGCCCCCCCGCGCTCGCCCACGCTGCCGCCTCCTCTCCCTTCCTACCGCGAAGACACACCACTGCAGGATGGGACAAGCCGACAATTACGCATCTTGTGCCTCCTGGTGCTTGATCAAGGCAGCGGCAGAGGTAGTCGTCTCCTGTGAGCCATAGAAGAAGCGACCGAGGAGCACATGGCATGGCAGGCCACCGGGCCTGCCCCCATCCAGGTGCAGATCCACAGGTGAGGAAGACGTCGCCACCTACGTAAGGAAGAGCAGGCGTTGATGCTTGAACGTCGGCCATCCACAAATCTGGTCATCACCATCGAGGAGGTGCCAGACCCAGCCATGGCAGCTGGCCATGTCGGTTCTTGCGCTAGGACGCTACCCCTCTTTTGGATTTCTGTTGTGCGGTGGGCAGCTGCTTTACTAATCTGTGCCGTGATGGAGCAGCAGCATCATGGACTTAGGGATGGCTGCTGCTGTCTTCAGCATGGTGGCATAGCACGCACATCCCATATCAAATTGAGAAGGTTCCTGAATTTTTTTCCATGTAGATGTAGCATTTGAAATTTACATACATTTGTTCTTCAAATCTCTGTAGGATAAGTCCATTGTCATTTGCGATTCCTCTTGCAAGGTACCATAAGTTGGATGAGGCTTGCGTTGATGTTTGAGACCGAGTAAAACAAGCACAGGTTTATCGTTGTATGTAGGTATAGCAATTTCTATTTCTTGTTCTATATTCTGAATTTTACTGCAGCATTTGTAATTAATTAATGTTAGTGTTAATGTAAATGAACATTGTTTTTAAGGTTCAAAAACAAAATATTACTGGAGCGTGTCTTCATCCTAAGCTTTGCAAAAATAATAAATCAGATCTTTTCATGCATCCTCTGAAAATGTATTTTTGGATTGAATGTAACCTATGCCATTTTAAGTTATATTCTGTATAATCATATTTCAGCTTTTTATGATGAGTACTTCTGCGCCATAGCCATTTGAAACCAAACTGTTTCATATTGCAGATGCACAGGTACAATTGTGGGAATTAGCGACTATGACCCGATGCGATGCCTCCACTCCAATCCCGTCTACTCCCTCGGTAGCGGTTGCGGCATCGAGCGTTAGCGAAGATGTCGGGCAGCTTCTTCTGGGTAAGTCTCAGAGCTTGTTGCCGAGGTTGTGCCGTGTTTTTTTCTACATGGCATGTCCGCGGACCCAAACACACGCTTCTCCAACAAGCAAGCCAAGCTGCTCAAGACACAGAAGTTTGCGCACGAGTTGACCATCTGGTTAGTTTGTTCTTTCACTTATGCCCTTCGTTTCTCAATTCTATATGCTCTAATGAGCGCAGAGTACTTTAGCGATATATAGCTGTTGTCTGCAAGGGCTTCCTCTGATTTGGTGATTTTGTGTTTGGGATTGCTGATAGGTTGATATGTATATGTCAAAGGTCAAGATGGACGTAATGAAGTCATGGATTGCCAAGCGGGTCACTGAGCTCCTTGGGTTCGAGGACGAGGCACTCATCAACTTAATCTGTGCCCTTCTCAAGGAGGTATTAGAGTGATCTCCCACCGATTAGGCCCAATGGCCTAATCGGGCCTTGACTCGCGCGCTGATCAGGGGCGCCCAGCCCATCTATGGCTGCAGCCCCCTGTCACACTGCACTATATAAAGAGGTGGGGGCCGGCAGTGATGAAGTATAGGCCCGATCTTCCGAGAGGTAACAGGTAAAATCGATTTGTGGAGATGTCAATGTTGGTGATCTGGCTTCAAATCGGACATGATTCGAACTCTGCAACCGTTACACCACTGCTCCGTTGGTTATCAACCAAGCACAACTTGATTGACCTCACCAAGAAGGCTTTTTCTGCAAACGAATCGAAGAACACAAGCAATAAGGTATAAACACGCAATCTGAAATTGCAAATATGAATGACGCGAATATCAAACGAGGGTTCAAGAACTTGGTTCCAAAGGACTAATCGACACAGTGGAGGAGATCAAGAATGGGCCCCTGAAACACGGTAAAAGGATTTGTCACCGTAGTTACAATGAACGATTCAGTTTCTTGATGGAAAACTAAACTCTAAACAAAACCCAAGTCTAAACAGCAGCGGCTGCGTGGAATATAAAAGAGAGAGGTTCCAGGGTTGTAGGCAACCAGGGGAGGCTCCCACAACTTGGGCTTAAGGCCTAACTCGATACATGGCCAAGTTGGCCTAAAATAGGTGACGCAGCACCTTGCCGTGGTCATACAGCTTAATCCACGAGCGATCCAGAGCTAGGACTAGATCCAAAACGACGGCGTCGTCGTCCCCTTTCCAACAAGTCTAAGATCACCCTGTTTTGATGTCATATGAAGAAGTTATGATCGAAATATTGACGATGAGTCTGCTGAATCCGAGGGTGACGTGGCAACTGAGTTGGAGATGAATTGCAACATGGGAAAAACGGTGGTGTAGACGTGTCAAGCATGACGATGTCCTCATCATCCTCCCCTTCTTGAATTGGAGTTGTCCTCGACTCCATATTGGCAATGTTCTCATCATTTTCTCCTTCTAGAATTGGAGTCGTCCTCGACTCTTCCCCATCAACGAACTCCTGCAAAAGGTTAGTGACAGCAGGCAATGCACAAGACATAATAGGTTGACAAAACATAGTATAACATGGTGCATCTAGATTATCACATAACTCAGTAGTAGCAGAAGTTGTAGCAAGTAAAGCACCTCCTTGTAACTTAATCCTATTATTTTATCAATGTCTATTGGAGGTTTATTGTTAATCTCTTTAGCAAGTTTAACAATATCCATAGGTGACAAAGGCAGCAAAGTAATTTTCTTGTCCTTATGCATGAGAGTGTATGTATTAGTTCTACCATGGTGTAAAGCATCTTATCAAATTCCCATGGACGTCCTAACAAAATTGAATAAGCTTGCATAGGTACTACATTAAAATCAGTAGTATCATGATAAATGCCTATGAAGAAGCTAATGCAGGCTGATTTAGTTACCTTAGTCTTACCACTATTATTGAACCATTGAAGTTTATATGGATATGAATGTTGTCGTGTGTCAAGCCAAGCCTCTCAACCAAATCTGAACTCACCAAATTATGGCAACTCCCGCTATCAATGATAGTGTGAACACGATAACCCTGCACAATGAGATACATGTGGATCAAATTGTGGTGCTGGATCTTCATCTCTTCTAATTATTCCATATGTGAACTCAACACACACTACACAAGAAGGCTAGGGTAGCCCGCGGAGGTAGCCACAGAATCAATGGCGATGGCCTCCTTGTCTTGATCGTCCTCGGTGGAATCTGCACCAATGTTAGCAGCAAGGGCTAAATCATCTTCAACATCACTAGCACTTACATATCCATTCTTAGTAGCAATGAAAGCACGATGACTGGGGCACTCTTTCTTGACATGTCCCATGCCTTTGCATCAATGGCAAATAATTTTAGAGCTAGGCGAGGAGGATCTAGTAGAAGCACCCGAAGTGACACCGTTGTTCAGTTGTGGGGGCTGCACATTAGATAATTTACTTACCCTAGAAGAAAAGGCAGGTGTAGATGGTTGTGGAGCAACAGAAATCTTGGGCGTCTCTGGCTCGGAACGCTGCTGAAATTTCCTCCCATTGTTAGACCTGAAAGACTGGTGTTGTTTGCGTCCCTGTACCTCGCGTTCTGCCTTAATAGCAAGATGATACAATTAGGAAAAATACACCATTCTTTATAATCAAGAATATTCTGTATATCATAATTTAAACCACCAAAGAATCTAGCACTAGCATCAGCATCATCTTCATTTACACCACAACATGCTAAACTAATAAGCAATTCTTGATACTATGCTTCTACTTCTTCATCTCCTTGTTTTAAAGTTTGTAGTTTAAGACGTAAATCATGTTGATAATAAGGAGGAGCAAAACAAGATTTCATACGTTGTTTTAAAGCATTCCAAGTTTGAGGCACTGCAGTAGCATTATTAGCATTGCAAAGATCACTCCAACAAAACAAAGAAAAATTAGTAAACTCACTAGTACCTAGTCTAACTCTATGCTCAGCAGGAACATTATGAGAATCAATTTTTTGTTGAACAACAAGCTTTCAATCTAAATATGCCTCAGGATCAACATTACCAGCAAAAGGAGGTAGGCTAAATTTAATTTTGGCAAAAGGATCATTATTACCATGATTATTACCTCCCATACCGCGACAACTGAAATTGTAGCGGCGACGGTTGCGTGCATCACCGTCAGCATCCGCTTCTCCATCATCACCATGATGAGATGGAGGACGTTGCTCAATCTGTTCAATGCAGGTGACCAGATTATTCACATTGCGCGTCAGCTTGTGCATAAGATTGTGTTGTTCAGTGATGAACGTTGTAAGTTCAGCCTTGGACATACAATCATTGAAATCCGTTAGAGATCCTGCCATTGTTAGAAAATAGAAAAAGACAACACCAAAGTATTATTCCTATCAACTAAAAGAAACCAAGTGGTGCTGGTGGTGAAAGTGGAATATAAAATCACAAGCAGCTTACCACAGTCTTATAAGTGTTCTTACCAAAGCCAAACAAGAGCAAAACCAAATTGACGAAACAATCTGTTGTTGAGCGTGGGTAACAGTTGCAAGATGAACCTGTGCTGACAGAAGTATATGTGGAGCTTTGTAAAGGCACAGTATAAGTAGCAAGGATTAACAATTAACAAATGCAGATTTAGCTAAGTTCAATAAGTATCCAAAGGACAAATCACAATTACTAGCTAGGACGTGTCTAGACATAGTGCAACAAGGAGAAACAAAGGACGATGAAAAGAACTCACTGAACAAGCAAATAGGGCAGATTTTTCTTTTTTCCTGAATTTATCCCGGATTTTCCCAAAAGGCACTAGTAGGAATCAAACTTTTTATTTTTCCACTATTTTTATATATTTTTCTTTGAACAAAGATCACAAAATATGCAACCACAAAAATTGGCACCTACAACTGAGGTGGGATGAGGTCTACAGAAATTCAGCAAGTTCTTTGAAAAGCGTGCAAAACCCTTGACAATTGTTTTCTTTATTTTCCCTTTTCTACCAATTTTGATGAGACCAAACAGGGCTTCGCCGTGTTTGGGTCGAGTCCAAATGGCGTCAAGAAGCTACTGTAAAAATTTTAGATTTTTATGATAAACGAGCGAAAAGTTATGCATGTTTTACCGAAGGTATGTCAAGTTATGTTTTCTCGGAAGGCACAACACGACGGCGGCGGCAGTTAGGGCAAAGCGTCCCTAAACTCCAACACCGATCACAGGATGAATCGTCCATGTGACTAACTGCAATAGGTATTCACCTGATGATGTAAGGAGGGATACGATGCATGCAAAATAATAGCGGCTGACAACCTATCTAGGGTTAGCGCGACGACGAGAGATCACACAAGACAGCTAGCGGGGGCAAGTCGAGTAATATGGTGGCTTCGACTTGTTGTTTGGGAACAGTGGATGGGATAGCAGCGGAAACTAAAAACAACAATGGTGCAATTGAACTACGATGACGAACACAATCAAAACCAACAACTATAGTCAACCACAGACAAACTCAACAAAGCAAATCTAAAAACGAAATTGCAAAGCACAATGGGTGATAGGACGATCTGATACCAATTGATGAAGTACAGGCCCGATCTTCCGAGAGGTAACCGGTAAATTTGATTTATGGAAATCTCGACGTTGGTAATCCGGCTTCAAATCAGACATGATTCGAACCCTGCAACCGTTACACCACTGCTCCGTTGGTTATGAACCAGGCACAACTTGATTAAAATACCTCGCCAAGAAGGCTTTTTCTGCAAACGAATCGAAGAACACAAGCAATAAGGTATAAACACGCAATCTAAAATTGCAAATATGAAGGACGTGAATATCAAACGAGGGTTCAAGAACTCGATTCCAAAGGACTAATCGACACAGTGGAGGAGATCAAGAACGGGGGCCCTGGATCACTGTAAAAGGATTTGTCATCATAGTTACAATGAACGATTCAGTTTCTCGATGGAAAACTAAACTCTAAACAAAACCCAAGTCTAAACAACAGCGGCTGCATGGAATATAAAAGAGAGACATTCTAGGGTTGTAGGCGACCAAGGGGAGGCGCCCACAACTTGGGCTCAAGGCCCGACTCGATACATGGCCAAGTTGGCCCAAAATAGGTGATGCAGCACCTTGCCGTGGTCAGATAGATTAATCCATGGGCAATCTGGAGGACCAGATCCAAAACAATGGCGTCGTCGTCCCCTTTCCAATATCTCCAAGATCACCCTGTTTCGATATCAGATGAAGAAGTTATGATCGAAACATTGACGACATGTCTGATGAATCCGAGGGTGACGTGGCAGCTGAATTGGAGATGAATTGCAACTTGGGAAAAACAATTGTGTAGACGTGTCAAGCATGGCGATGTCCTCATCATCCTCCCCTTCTTGAATTGAAGTCATCCTCGACTCCATCTTGCCGATGTCCTCATCAAGCAGGCTCTTAGTACGAGGTTCCTCTGAGCTGCCACTCTCCACCGACAAACCCTAAACCTAATCTCGAGTAGGGGCGCAGCCAGCGACGGGAAGACCCTAGCGCCACCACTGCACTGCACCACCGGACTTCACCGTGGCTTCCTCTCCTTCCCCAACTGTTGCTGTCTTAGTGCAGAGGATCGCCACCGACTCCATGGCCGGCTCCGGATCTTCCACCACGCATGTACCTACCTCCTCCGATGGTTTGCACTCCCTACTACTACCTCCCTCCTCTAGATCTCGTAGATCTTGTAATAGTACACTTGTTTATCCTAAAGTAAAGGTTGTACCCCACTAGATCTACTGCTAGAATGATCCTAAAGTCTAACAGAAGGTATTTATTCAAGTCCAGCCATGTTGCTTGTTTATATTGTCCTTGTTGAATTGTGCATGCATCAAATTTTATTGAATTTGATTATTTGAAAAGCAGGGTATCAAATATGATTGAATTTGGTTCTTTGAAAAGCAGTAAGAAACCTGGTACACACAGGGTATGCCGGGATAGGGCTGATTTAGTCTAATCAGCTTCATAACTGTAGCTAGAAACTACAGAGCAGTCAATTGTAGTCTAGCTCAGAAATTAAACTGAAATACAGCTGGGAATTAGTTTTAGTTCAGGAGTTAAGTCAAACCTAAGGATCTTACCAATCATGTCAAGATAATACTTTCAAATTTCTGGTATCATAAAGTTCCAACTATATATGACTTAGTTGTCTTGTAGCCACACAAGGCCTCGTGTTGTGTCTTGGAATACTTGCCTGTGCCTGATGACACATCTATCTCTCTGTTGGGAGGTTGTCTTTCTGACTGATCTGGGAGTCTAATGCTGCTCAGTTATGGAATATTTGTAACATTAATTTGCCTGTCTATCAAAGATGGTAGCTTATAGCAATGAGGTGTGTTTATGCCTTTGTTTTTTAGTGGCAAGGAGCGGATGGAAAGAATATCATCCAAATGACTGGGGCTCACAGTGAAGTTCATGAAGGAGCTCTGAAGCTGCCTCCTCAATGCACAACAGAAAGGCAGTGGGGTGCCTCAATAGTTTCAGGATGGAAAGGAGGCTGAGATTTATTTTTGTATAAATTATATCGTGTTTCGTATTTACCATAGCTTTAGGATGAACAGAAAGTGCAACTTTGATTTTCACGTGTCGAGTAAAATGTAAAGCACCACCGAGGTTGCCAGTCACTCAAGCTACATGTAAATTCTTGGTGTTGGCCAAACTATTTTTGTAAAAAATGAAAGTTCGTGTATGTATCCATTATATTTTGATATCATTCTCGTCATACAAGTAAACTTTATTTGGTATATATCAGGTTGTCATTATAATCATGTTTTTTTATTTGGTATATGTGATCGATGATTTTTTAAAATCACCAGCATATATACCATTTCAGTTGTTTAATTTGCGTTGTCCTAAATGTTACCATAGCATTAGCACAAGCAATATACTGTCTGATGTAGTATCGAGGCTTTGGGAAAGAAATAAACATATTATATTCTATGGCTCTTGAGTTTTTTTTATATAATTCAATCTGAGTTATAGAGTGACATTTATTTATACGGTAAGTTCTAAAGCCACACATATTTATATGCACCTAAAGCCACACATATTTATACGATGAGTATAACATACTTGTTATAAGATTTTGTGAGAGATTTTTCAAGACACACAATATTACCCATGTGACTGGCACTAATGTTTACATATATACTCATACCTGGGTATGAAGACGCATGTGGCAAAACTTATTCGTGAATTTATTGGCGCATGAAAAAATAGATACTAGATTTTTTTTTCTGCTGATATAAACATTATCTTTACTTCATCATGGAAGATCTTTACAGTAGAGTTTGCGAGTATGCGACGCCATGCTCTTCGTGACAATGTTAATTTCACAAACTTTTCTTTTCAATTAAATGTCTTATAAAGATTGTTATTTAATTTCATGGTATTGTTATTTCATCATGTGATCCATGTGTTTTTAGTATAAAAGTTTAATTGACCTGTAGCAACACACGGACATGAACCTAGTATATATGTAATGTCGGAGCCTAGATGAATGGGTTATGCCCTCAGGAAGATACTTCAGCATCCGAAGTTTCGACCTATGTCAGAATTTCCAATGGACATCAAAACTTCTGAGAAATATAGAAAAAAATACTTCGTTGCCCAGCAGCATTTCGTGTTGGAAGCTCCTATGTATGTCGAATGTTCCGAGAGGTATAGGAACTTCTGACAAACTAACAACTGAACCTATTCAGATATGGCTTTGATAGGACTGTGAGTCCTACCAGCTAGGGTTCTATGGTTCTAGCGATGTATTGCCGGTGACCGAGGAGGCGGACGGCGCCGGCGCCGTGGCTATGCATGAGGAAGAAGAGGTGGTGGGTAGGGTTAGACTGAAGGTCTCCTGGCTCCCTAAAGGAAGTTGAGCAGATTGATTGGTCTTGCTTAATTTTCCAATACGATTACAAATTGTTTATATAGCTAAATTCCTCAACTAATAATTGGAAACAAATAAAAGATAAATGTGGGCTTGAGCCCCTATCTCCTGCGTCTGGCTCTCTTGGCCAATAGTGGGCATGGCCACGGATGGACCGGCGCCTGGTGTATTGAATGTTAGTCATAACATCTCTCCCCGTCTGCGCAAACAGCTCGTCCTCGAGCTAGAAGTTAGGGTAGTGCTCGTGAAACTCCTGCAGAGGCTCCCAAGTGGCATCTTCAACAGCAAGGCTGTGCCACTTGATTAAAATGTGCCCTAAGAGCACATCAACAAAGAGATTCTCTATATCCTTTCTACACTACAAGAAATGTGTCATCTGATGACATCTATGCTATGACATTTGACCAAAATGTCACCAAATCGACTAGTTTATGACATTTGTTTTGCAGCCAACTCAACTTAGTGACATTAATTAATGCATGTCATAAAAATGTCAAAATGGAAGTGGAATGGTATATTGTGACAACATTTGTCATGTCATAACGATCAATTTGCTATTGTCATTGTTGACACCGCTTTTAGCACGTGTCAACCAATCGGCAGTAGGGAAGTTGTTGCATTGTACTAACAGAAAGGTGCCGATGAAGATTGTTGGCGATGAGACGTGGTGATCGGTGGAAGGATTGTTTTTTAACTTAAATTCGGAAGTGTTGATTAATAAGATCATAGATAGTGTTTGCCGATGTTGATTTGAAAACTATTGCCGATAGGACTTATGATGATACATTGTCGATGTCGATGAAGGAAGACACGAAGACTATTGCTGGTGAAGCTTATGACGACAGAAAGCATGCCGATGGAGCAGGAGCCGATGAAGATTTCAACGTGATTAAGGCGGACACAAAAGTAGATAGGTGTTGTTTTCTCTTTTCTATATTTGTTAGAGTATGCCTTATATAAGAATCTTGTTTTGTCTTAGAAACGGATTTGGTATCCTAGTCGTATTTGGTTGCAATTATTTAGATTAGGGTATAAATATAGGCTGAGAGACAATGTAATAGGCATTATCAATCAATATCAATACAATCTTACTCCTAATTTGCATCTACTTACTTTTCGCCGACTTCGTCAATTTGTATATTTTTCTTTTTGCGAGTTCTCATCGATTCGGCGAATTGCATTGCTTCAGTGCGACCTACGGCGATCCTCGAGTTCCGTGTGAGTACCTATTGGCCGTGGCTTCCGGGCGTATCGCTGTTGTTAGGACCAAAGTACTCGAATTACCAGTCTTGTCGATTAACAGGTCAAATCGACTGGCACGTCTTGGATATCGGATCGGGTATCAGCCCTTTGTGTTTGCAGATCTACTTTTGCATCAATAGTCATAAATCTATAACTAAGATGGTGAGTCATAAGTTATTTTATTGATTTTTGAATACCTTATAATCCAAGGTGGTATATTGTGACAACATTTGCCATGTCATAATGATCAACTTTGTAGATCTTGAGAAGTAATAGAATTTTGTAGTTGGCAACTTTTTGATTTGAAATCATCTTGTCATGCAAAACTATGTTTCAATTTCTCAAATTTAAAATCCAAAGTTTGTGAACGACTTCGGATGGAGAAACTTCCTAAACAAAAAGTGTAGATCTCAAAAAATTATGAAAATTTGTAGTTGACAACCTTTTGATTTGAATTCATTTAGGACCTCAAACAAGTAATTTACACTCAATTTAGTATAATATGTGGGGAACCGAAATGACCTATAGACACATCTTAGTGTGTAGTGCAGTGGTTAGAGGAGGTACCGCGCAAGGGAGAGGTTGTGGGTTGGAATCCCACCAACCACGAAGCTACAATTTTAGAGGAGGTACCACGCAAGGGAGAGGTTCCAGGCGCACTTTTTTCCTATTAAATTGTTTTCCTATTTTCTACCAGGAGTATCCTCTCGCTGCACCAAAAACCTGGGCGAGTGTCTTCCCGCTACACCTAAATTTTAGTTGCAAAATGATATTTTAGCCCATACGGAGAAAATAGCTATTATAGGACTCCAGTCCTTTGGTTTCGCTAAAATAGGACTGCAAACAAATTTGTACAAGCTATAATAGGATTTTGATCCTTTTAACCGTATATTTTCAGCTCCTAAATATATGTTGATGCAAAAGTGGATCTGCAAACACAAAGGGCTAATACCCGATTCAAACGTTAAGGCGTGCCAACCGATTTGACCTTACTATCGGCAAAGGTGATAACTCGAATACTTTGGTCCTGACAACAGCGATGCGCCCGGATGTCACGGCCAAGAGGTATTCACGCGGAACTTGAGAATACGCCGAGCTTAA
>Ga0182004_10003553_pt1 | contig 12410 bp, 4 predicted proteins | sample Sormic07211540_1_FD_120479 | JGI IMG/M metagenome (GOLD analysis project Ga0182004, IMG submission 120479) | Endophyte microbial communities from Sorghum bicolor roots, Mead, Nebraska, USA - 072115-40_1 MetaG | ecosystem: Host-associated > Plants > Roots > Unclassified | place: USA: Nebraska... | reverse complement strand
TATATATATATATATATATATATATATATATTATACACAATACTCCTATATACTGATATTTCACACCATAATTCCCAAATTAAAGGCCAAAGTCAAACTAGTCACTAATCTGAGACGGTAAATTCACCACCGAGCGTCACTAGTTGACATAAGTGTAGTTAATTAAGAATCAAATGTAAAGAAAATTTTATGTCAATAATCCTACGATTTTATTCGTGGGAAACTAAAATCGCAGTTGCAAGGAAATTCTCGTACCACGAGCTGTCCTCGGCGACCAACAACTTCTCCAAGGACAGGAAGCTCGGCGCAGGCCAGTTCGGGGAGGTGTACAGAGGGGAGCTCCTTGGCCCGCTCATGTCGCATCAAGTGGCGGTGAAGAGGTTGATGAGGCAGATGGAGGTGCGGACCCAGAAGGACTACAAGACGGAGATTATGACCTTGGGCCGGATCAGCCACCGGAACCTCGTGAAGCTCGTCGGCTGGTGCCACGACGACGGCGAGCTGCTGCTCGTGTACGAGCTAGTGACGAACAGGAGCCTCGACGAGCACCTCCACGGGTCAGAGCGGCTGCTGACATGGCCTGAGAGGTACATGATCTTGCGCGGCATCGGCTCCGCCGTCGAGTACCTCCACAGCAGCGACGACAACCCCATCCTGCACCGCGACATCAAGCCCAGCAACGTGATGCTCGACGGCGACGAGCTCGTGGCCAAGCTCGGCGACTTCGGGCTCGTCCACCCCGGGCAGGGCTCGTCGCTCAGGGACACCGTCATGATCGGGACCAGGATGTACATGGATCCCGTATGCATGAGCAGCAACACGGTGAGCACGGCGTCCGACATGACATGTACAGCTTCGGAGTGCTGCTGTTGGAGGTCGCCACCGGCCTGAAGCCGGCCGAGGTGGTGGTGCAGCAGCAGGGCGCAGGAGGCCTCCTCTCCAACACCCTCATCTCCGCCGTGCAGGAATCATACGCCAAGGGTGAACTACTCCAGATGGCCGACGAGCGGCTCAACGGCGACTTCGACGAGAGGCAGATGGAGCGTGTGCTGCTCGTTGGACTCTTGTGTGTCCAACAGCTAGCACCGCCGAGACCGTCCGGAAATAAGAACTGCCGTCAACTTACTGTCCGATCTCAACTATCCGGTTCCTCAATTTCGTTCCCCCTGATCTTTCCTATAACAGCTTGGGGCTGGGAGACAATATGATTTCCAATTTCTTTAAGCGTGGCATATGTATCCATATATATTTGCACGAATTTGGATTGTGTATACGTTCATGTAATTTGTCATGTTTTGTAGCCTTTTTTTTTTCGTGTATATATCTAAGATCTTATGGTGACATTCATTTGAATTGTTTCTACTATCTATACCATAATATTTGTCCTGGTAGTGTTTATGAGTTTTATTTTGAATTATGTTATGTTAATCTTAATTATAGAATTCATAAGATGTTTCACATTGTACTGGATTGTTCGCATAGTATTATTTTTTAGATGATCTATGTTGTATTCTGATTTTCTTAAAAGTATTCTTGTTGTACTCTCTTTGTCTCGAAATAATTGCATCTCTTGTTTTCGAGAAGTCAATCTTTTTTCCGATTTAATAGATTTATCAAAAATTTATCAATATCCTCTTAAACATGTTTGTCATGAAAAAACCACGCATGCATCTTGGGCCAAACTATCAAATATGGCAACTTTGGTAATATAACCAACGTGATTTTGCCTAAATTTTTTAAATAATAAAATTTAATTAAATATCTAAAACATCTATAACTGATTTGTTAATAAAAAGAACATGAAACCGGTATCAAATTTTCCCTAAAAATGTAAACTATGTACTGTCTTCGTCTGGAAAAACATGCAATTCTAGCATAGTGTCATGTTTTAGTATCTTAAGTTTGATTAAATATAGATAAAAAATATCAATATCCATGTTATCGAGCAAATATTAGATTAATTATGAAATATATTTTCTTAATAAATTATTTTGGAGTCATAAATGTGGATAGTATTCACTAAAAACTTGGTCAAATGTAAACTAAATTTGCCGGTACGCAACCCGTTGTTGCATGTTTACTTGGAGAGAGAGAGAATGAGAGTACTTGTGCTCTATTTCAAGTTGATTGGATTTTGCTTGTTCGTGTTGCTAGTTTGTTTGTGTTCATAGTTGCAATCATTGTTTATTTAAACTATTGCAACAATACAAGAGGTAATCTCCAAACGGTAAATATTTAACCTTAGTTGGTCATGTTAGATGTGGCAATGCATGCAAATCAGAGCTCATTTTACCCCTAGAACTTGAAACAAAGTTGATGCTCCCCGCTAATGACAAATATATACCAATTTTATTCCCCACCAAAGGAGGAAACCCATCTGGCCGCCTTGTTCCTTTAGCTGATAAGCAATGATAGTTCGTTGATTTGATGTGAGAGAAAAATACTACTGAACAACTGACAAATTCGACTGATAAGTTGAAGCGAACAACTCAATTGATGACAACCCAGTAGTTTCAACGGAATTACCATGTCAAGAGCTTGTATCAAAAGCGAATGAGAATCTAGCAGTTGCAGCGGAATCACCACGTCAGTCCAACGCAAATGGGGATCAAGTTGCCAGTTAATTAAACACAATCTTTTCCTTTCAATTTCTTATAAATAGAAAAGGATTTTTTGGATCTAACCAAGACCAGGTCTCCTACTGCATTTGAAAAATTAGTTTTCTAATTTGTGGATTTCTTTTTTCAAAATATTGCTAGTAGCCCCTCTAACATGGCACCACATCAGCAAAACCACACAAGATATAAAAGATAAATGGTTTTAAAACTAGAGTGAATAAACAAGAAATAGTTCAGTTTTTTTATAGAAATGTATAGTTCAGACTTCAGAGAGCAAAATCGGACCATGCCGATAGCTAAGGAGGTAAATTGAATTTTCTTCCCAAGCACTACGAGATACACACTTTTTTTTTTTTGATCAGTACGAGATACACACTTGCTTTAAGCCCAACGTGACCGCCTTACTGGGCCCGAAGTTAAAAAACCCATTGTGAGGCACAGCTTAACAAGGGGCCCATTGACATGGCACCTTGGGCCTAAATAAAACGGGAGCACAAGCACATGACACGAGGCAGTTTTGGCGGGCAGGCGGGCGGGATGTGGAAGTTCGGCGAGGGGAAAATTTGGCTCGCGTCGGCGAGGGCTGCAAGTCCCGTCCCGTCCCCAAATTTTTGAACCGCCGGCAGGTCGCGCCCCGCCGCCGCATGAATTTGCCATTTTCGCTTGCCGCCCAAGGTGCAGGCTTCAGCGGCACTCCCTGCCCTGTGGTCCCCTCGCCCATGTCCAGTTACCATTCGGCCCCCGTGCGTTGTTGAAGATTTTCCTTTCCCCTGAACGACGCGCCCCCCTAGTTTGTGTGTTTGGCAAAAGGGAAAAAACAAGGTCTTGTTTAGTTTCTGAAAAATTTTATAAAATTTTTTAGATTTTCCGTCACATCGAATCTTTAGATGTATGCATGGAGTATTAAATATAGATGAAAATTAAAACTAACTTCACAGTTTGGTCGGAATTGACGAGACAAATCTTTTGAGCCTAGTTAGTCCATAATTGAATAATATTTGTCAAATACAAACGAAAATGCTACTATTCCTATTTTGCAAAACTTTTTGGAAGTAAACAAGGCACAACTATTGAAACGCCGTCTGGGTTCTCACCTACAGTATCAAAACGTAGCGTGTCTTTTTTACCGACAACTCTGTACCGGCAATAGCGAATCCGAGGGCTCTGGACGAGCACGACGAATGCATACAGCACACGTGTTGTGTTCGCAAGAAACTGCGAGTTCGTAGGGGATTTGGAAGTTGCTACTGGCAGCCGGCAGTAGTTTCCTTTCACCACGAGCCAAAACCAGCAGACGAAATGGATCTATTGTTCTATTCTAAACACAGGATGACAAGGGCAAAACGGTAAAACTGGAAACCGCGCGCGAAAAGCAGGCGGTTCCGGCGGGACTTGGCGCGCGAGGGCGGGATCCGATCCAATCCAAGGCCTTGTTGACTTCACCCAAAAAGCAAAAAGTTTTCAAGATTCTCCGTCATATCGAATCCTGTGGCACATGCATGAAGCACTAAATATAGACGAAATCAAAAACTAATTACACAGTTTAACTGGAAATCGCGAAACAAATCTTTTGATCCTAGTTAGTCTATAATTGAATAATATTTGTCACAAACAAACGAAAGTGCTACAGTACCGAAATGCAAAATCTTTTCGGAACTAAACAAGGCCCAATCCAATCCGCCCCCGCCCCCGCGCGAGATCCATCCTGTCCCGATCCCATCGCGTCACACGTCACCCTGCCATTTATCAGGCGCGTGCGCCGAGCGGAGAGCCGGTCCGGAACGCTCACACGCGCACTCCCACGCGGCCCCGCCCCCAGCTCGCTCTCCTCCCCTGCTGCGTGCCCCCGCCCCGCTCCGTCCGCGTCCGCCCCGCTCCGCCTCCCAAAAATTTCCCCCCTTTTCGTCCTCCCCACGGCCCCCCCGCACCACGCCCGCGGGCCTCTGCCTAAAACCCTAGCCGGCTAATCCAATCCTCCGTCCCGTTCCCGCCCATGGCCTCCGCCGACGCCGCCAAGCCCGCGTCCCCGCCTGCCGCGGATCCGCCCGCCGACGACCCCATGGACGCCGACCCCGCGCCCCCCGCGGTGGAGGAGAAGGAGAAGGAGGAGGCCACGCCGCAGAAGCAGCCGGAGAAGAAGCGGGGCGGGCGGAGGAAGAAGGGCGAGGCCGCCGCGGCCGAGAAGAAGACGCCGCCGTCCAAGAAGTCGGCCGGCCCCACGGTCGAGCGCCCGTCCAGGGAGAGGAAGACCGTCGAGAGGTACGCGGAGCTCGCGCCGCGCGCCACGCCCGCTAAGAAGTCCCCCGCTATTGTCCAGGTGAGCCGTCTCGTCTCTCTCTCTCTCTCTCTCTCTCTCTCCCCCTCCCTCCCGCTCGTGCGTGTCGCGCCCGCTCCTGATCTGTTGTTTTCCCCGCGGCGTCCGTCCCAGCTGCTGTCGTACTTACTAGCTTGCTAAAAATAGCTACTTTCATTTGATGTTTTTGCCTCTTGGGATGGAACACGCCCTTTTCCATGCTACCATTACTGCCGTCTGTGTTTCTGATTTGGAGGTCTGTTCAATTGTTACTCATCTTTTTTTTTGTCCGCTTTTGTGCTGCAGGGCTCTGGAACGAAGCTCAAGGACATACCCAATGGTAAGCTCGGCCTCTTCAAATATGTTCCACTGTTTTCGTCTCACTGGAATGGATGTTATCTGTTTGCTAGTGGCATTTCATTATTCATTGAGTGTTGACTGACTCTACAAGATCTATGTAGCCATGTAACGTGATGTCTTGCCAAGTTAATGCTCTGTCCATTCCGCTCAGGGGTCGAAATAATTTAGGAGAAAAAAAACAGGCCATTCTCCCGAGAGACCAGTTTGCCCTGTTTTTGATGAACTGGTAGAGTTTTGTAGAATATAAAACTGGTTCTGATAGGTATCTGCTGCTGAAGCCAAAGCTATGGAGTTTGGGGATGGACTCCCTAACGAGATGAATTTAAACTGTAATATTCTTGTCCAACGTGTTCACCTGCTAAACAGTGACATATACAAGTCCAGCATGGCTTTTTAGGCTTCATAGTTTATAGGTGACTGGCTCTTGCTTTAGGAATTTAAACTGATGTGTGTGGTGTTGGTACAATGCAAAAGAATCAATAACTTGCAATACATTTCACAAGCTTATTCCCATAGGCTGTAATGGACAATGTGCTGCTCTGCCCAGCATGATAAGTTCCTTAGGGCATCACCTGCAGTGAGTCAATGCATGAGAGTCAGCCACGTGCGCTTCCAAGCGAGTTGATCCTTGTACTGAACTTAGCTATGTGGGACCCATGTGCAAAAAAAAATATTGCTGACGTATGCAGCCGTTACTTCCCATTGCCAAATTAAAAAAAAAACAGTTCCTGCTTGCCTTTTCCCATCCCTTTTCCTAACAAGGAGAAGCTAGCGGTTCTGCTTTTCTTATTTTAATTGGCACAGTTTGACTCTTGAAGATGAGTCAATTCATTCTGTCTCTTCCAAAGAATCACTTTTTCAGTGAGGATGAATCAATTCATCAGCTCCATGTTGGACCATGCACTGGACACTGGAGAAACCCTTATTAAAACTTAAATATGACAGAAATAAATATTAGACTGGTACTAACTATTCAATAAAGATGACGTTTAACATCGCAAGTAGTTTGTGAGTACCAATTATGTTGGTATTCTTGTGTAACTATTTTTACAGTTCTGTTGCTTCTTATTATAAAAAACTTTTTACAATTCTGTCATTTTGAAAAGATTGTTGCGCAACTTTGGACTGCTCTATTCTACATGTTGATTGAATTGTCTCAGTATCATGATCACTGACTTTCCTGTTTGGTGAAAAATTATGTTGATATTCTGGACAAAAAAGGCGAAAAGAGAAAATTGCATTGAATAACAGGAAACATTTTATGAGCAGATCATGCCTTTTGATTAGTGCTTTATTATCTGTTAGATTCTTAATCTGTATTCTTGTACGTGTAATACCAGTTTCATTCAAACTATCAAAGAGAAAGGTTGATGAGAATCTCCAGAGCCTTCATACTGTATTGTATGGGAGAAAATCAAATGTAAGGCTTCCACAAGTCTTTTGTAGCTTGAGTATGGTTTATTTCATCTACTTTGTTAAACTGTGTTGATTCTCTGCAGAACCATTTCTTGAAGAGAAACATATCTCAATTTTCTGGGTTTGTTTGGACAGACAATCAAGTAAGTTTTTTCCATGACAACCATATTATGTAAAAGAAGTTTTTCCCCATGTTATGTGCTTAGCTCTATTATTAGTGGATCACCTGTGTTAATAGTCACTGCTTGTTGTAATACTGTATACTGTACTAGCCTAATGCCTATAATGATACCGCATATAATGCTTTAAGCAGCGTCAAGTTTTATTTCTTATAGGTTAAGTTGTGGTTATCTCATGTATATATCCTGTACTAATCCAATCATAGAAATCTTGTCAGCTTTGTTATACTATTTGAATTGCCTGACCTTTTTTTTTTTGCAACTATGCTTGGATTATTTAGGCTTTGTGTGTTGTTGGTCATGTTTGCCCTGCCTGTGTTATGTTCATCAGGAAAAGCAGAGGAACAAAATAAAGGAAAAGCTTGAGAAATTTAACAAGGAGAAGTTGCTAGATTTTTGTGAAGTACTGGACATTAATGTAAAAGTAACTACAAAGAAGGTTAGTTGGCTGAGCTGAGCTTTGTTTATTCATGAGCAGTGGGATCTTTATTAATGGTCGGTGTTTTGCTGAAATTCAGGAAGAAGTTTCTGCCAAGCTCTTAGAGTTTTTGGAGTCTCCTTGTGTTACCAGGGATGTTGTTCTCACTGATAAAAAGGTACAACTTTTGGAATTGCTATGCATAAAATACTCTCTGGTCATAGACCTATTTTTTTCTTGGCCTGGGGCCATCTAAAGCAATGTGATTGGCTGGTTATGGCACTTAAGGGCAGTGCTGTACGCTTAGCAGTACTCCACTTATTAGCTGAGCTTGGCACCATGAACTGAATTGTCTGCCATTGCAGAAGGGGAAGAAACGTGGAAGGAAATCTAAGGCAACTTCTGAAGGTGCTTCTGCAGAGAAGGTAATAATATCTGGTGCTGGGTGCAGCTAAAACTTTTCCTTTCCTGTGCCCTGTCAAATCCGAAACAATCATTTATCTTTAGCGTATTGGTCTGTGCCTTGAAGCCAGGTGCTTTGATTCTACAAAATCACACAATCTGTCTCCCTATTCCATTTTTGCTAAGTATTGTTTATTTGATTTTTCTACAAAATGAACCAAGAAAGTTATTGATGCATGTCTAAGAAAATGTAGACCTGGTGTACTGAGTCGTGTATTTAGGTATTAAGAAGTAGCTATTTCAAATGGCTATTTAAAAAGTCGTATATAGCTCATTGAATTGGCTTTAAGGATATTAAGAAATAGCTGTTTGAGTAAACAGATATGGCTGATTGAGTTGCCTATTTAGGTATCAAGAAATAGCCATTTGAAAAGGCTATGTAAACATGTAACTGACTGAGTTGTCTATTTTAGGTATCAATAAATAGATATCAAAATGCTATATAGCTGATTGAATTGGTTGTTTATGTGTCAAATATAGCTGTTTAAAAGCCATCTGGGGTTGTAATAATATGATACGTTGTGCTGGTTTTGGATGCTTTGTGCTGCGATGAACGCTTTACGTTGTGGGTTAATGCTTTCTGGTGTCGTAGTTCGGGTTGCGCCAATTGGATGAAACCTTTCTGTTCAGTCAAACGTGGCCTTTTGCGGTTTGTTTTAGTTTGCTTTTTCTTAGTTACAAACTCTTGTAATCTCGTTGCTATCAAGTAATGAAATTTGGCTTTGCTGTGGTGAAAAAAAGTCGCCTCCTATTGCCTAGAGTGAAGCATAGATTGAATGACATATCAACAGATGTAATTGCATAATTTTGCAAGAATAAATAATAAAGAAAGAGGAATGTCTTGACAGCCCACTCAGATCTGGGAGGAATACAGGAAGTTGACTAGCCCATCTAAACACCATAACACCCGTTGATGTCCTGCTCCTGTGCCTCTACCTACTACCTCCATTTTGCAGCAGCCAATCGTTGTTCTCACGCAGCTGCACTGCCCCCCTCCCTTGAACCATTTTGCCACTCTAACCTTGTCTCTTGTTTTCTTCAACATTCATGGGTTCTGACAGTTCACCCTGTGTTTAATTGGATGGCCATGGCCTATATAATGCGTTAGGGCTCTGCCTTGCGCTTAAGAGCACCTAGGTGAATGTTTACTTTTGTTTCCTTGAACACGGGTGTCTTTTTTCCCCCCTATACTGAGGGTACTGCTGCCTCTTTTCTTGAACTGTCGCCCAACAATTGACTATGTACACTTTGAGCTCTCCTTTTTTAGTACTCTAGTTATTTCTTACTGTCTAGATAATAAATTAACATACACGGGCAATATCTATACTTTTGTCACAGCATTCCTTTTTTACTGATATTAATGGAATCCTGGCATCTGCTTGTCTTATTGAACAGAAAAGGAAAAGAGTCCAGAAACAAGCAGCTGAAGATGGTAAAGAGAATGATGATGCGGATGATGCTGATCCTGCTGGTTCTGAGGATGCATCAACAGGAGAGGAAGCTGATGGGGATTCTGAGGCAAATGATCATGCTGTGAGTGATGATGAACTTGATGAGCCTCCAGCAAAGAAGAAGTCTACAGATGCTAAACAGGTTAAGAAAGAAACAGGTTCTGATGCAAAGGAAAAGGATACACCAGGAAAAAAGGGTTCTACGAAACCTGCAAAAGGTGCATCAAAGGCTTCTCAAAACAGTAAAAATGAGCCTGATGCAGAGGTAAAAAAGGTGGGCAAGAGAGCAAAGAGTTCAAAAGAAAGTGTTGTGTCACCAGATTCTAATAAGTCAAACAAGAAGGTTTCTAAATCCAAAAAGGACGATGGAAAAGAATCCCAAAACAATAAAGCTGCCAGGTCATCCAATAAGAATAAAGGTATAAGTTTGGTAATGCTTACTACATGCAGTGTCTATTGATTGGTATTGTTTTGGTCCATACACATACCAATCTGATTATTTCTGATTATTGCTATCCTAGTGCCGCTTTGAGTTCATTTGCGCTGGTTAATTTAAGACTGCAAGTTTTTTCCTTCTATACATTATACGAAAATTGGTTTCAGTTAAAAGGCTTGTGACCTGTGATCATACATTAGTAATTTTGAGATGACATATACATGAGTTTTCATACCTTGCTTGACTGCCAATGATTAGTTTTTCGAGATGACATACATGAGTTTGCATACTTTGCTTGACCGCCATAGCCCTAATAAGCTATTTTCTGTCTATGTTCTGCAGGAAAAGGCAAGGGTGGTGCAGCTGCTGGGACTGCCCCAACCACTGAACAGCTTCATGCTGTTGTTAGCAGCATTTTGAAGGAAGTTGACTTCAACACAGTAAGCAATTGATTATGTTTTGAACATGGTCCACAGTAAGCAATTGTGCTTTGTATTCTGACTGGTTATGTTTTTTTATGTAGGCAACTTTGGCTGATATTCTCAGACAATTAGGTACCTTTTTATGCTGCTTAAATTTCATTGAATTAGATAAATGAAAAAAATTGTTGATAGACCAACTCAAACCTTAGTTTTCTAACAGACGAGTGTACTGACACGTTTGTTTCTTTTGTTAAACCCAGGGACCCATTTTGAAATGGACCTCATGGACCGAAAAGCAGAAGTGAAGCGCATCATAGAAGAGGTAATAAATAGTATGTCTGATGATGAAGGTGAGGAAGATTCAGAAGATGAAGCAGAAGATAATGGTAAGGTGGAGAAGTCAAAGAGTGATCCCGATGGAGGTGAAGAGAAGTGATTCTGTGGACCGGATGTGCCATGTTGAGATCAGTCTCTTGTTAATCTGTGGTTTAGATTGAACTTGGACTATTTTCATGCCAGTTCTCCTGTTTGGAGGTTTGGCTCTGTACAATTGGGGCACCGCAAGACAGCCGGTGACCTGGGTACTGGTTACAAGATTGTTAACCATTTCACAGCCATACACACCTAGTTGTGCTTGACTTGGTAGTGAATGTAGTCTAGTCGCTGGTCATGTACGATAGCTTTGCGATTAATAGTTTGGTTGCTTAGGTAGCTAGCCTGACTGTAATATGCAGAATAATTCTTGGCTTGTTTCATCCATTTATCATGTAAAACTCTGTATCTGAGTCCTGAATCGTTCCCGCTCATTGTATTTCTTATTTACCTTGCCATAGCAATGTAAGCAGTGTGTTTCTATGATATGTGAGCATTTTTGTTGGGTCCTTTTTTTGTGTGTGATCTTATGCGTTTTCAAGTCCTCGTCTCATGAGTTCAGACGCTTCAGTTCGCCATGTGTGCACTGCTGCTGTTTGGTGTTTTTTGAGGGAAGCACGTATGCCATCTGCAAGATCAGATGAGCTGCTGGTGGATGGTCCGTAGATGAGATACTTCTGAATTCTGATGATAGTAATGACCATTGGCCACAGCTGCAGTCACAGTCTATGCATCTATTATTCTTTTTTTGTCAGGCCTTGTTTAGTTTGCAAAAAAAATTATAATTTTTTTTTCATATTCTTCATCACATCGAATCTTACGGAACATGCATAGATCATTAAATATATATAAAAAATAACTAATTACACAGTTTGTCAATAAACTTGATGCTCTCTGAAATCTAGAATACCATGTTAGTTGGTCTACCGACATGGCATGGCTAATTCGTCCGGTTTTCTGACGCTGTTGTTGTGCCTGCTTGCCATTTCCCCTATCAACCTTTCATGTTTCTGCACAACATTATACGATACGACCATGTTAGTCACTAGTCAGTGCCCTTAAACCGTTTGGCCACGATCATTGGAATACGGTACGACGCTGCATTGGACAGGCCGTCCCGATTCTCACCTGCTTGGAGAACTACTGCGGGCATTGCATGCTGGTTGCGTTCCTCGGCTCACTCAATCCAAATGTCCTAACCACCTTGCCCGTGCACACGCACAAGAAACCTCTCTTCTTATACGCCTTCTCCCTCGATCTGCTCCTCTACAAGTTCTTGCACGCTGTAGTCGTCCAGGTCCAGATCCGATCCGTTGCTGCTCCGACTCCGACAATATGGTAATATTGTTCATTCATTCATCCAGTTTGCCGCTCGTCATGTTCGTCACCGTTTCTGACACGGTGGAGCTACCATGCGTGCGTACGGTTTTCCTGCACTGCAGGGCGTGTTCGAGCTGCGCATCGAGCAGCAGGGGGAGCCGTCGCTGGTACCACCGGCGGAGGAGACGCCAACCGGCCTCTACTACCTCTCCAACCTGGACCAGAACATCGCCGTCATCGTGCAGACCGTGTACTGCTTCAGGGCGGCTGACGACGGCGGCGCCTGCGACGTGCTGAGGGAGTCGCTGGCGAAGGTGCTCGTCCACTACTACCCGCTCGCTGGGCGGCTGGCGATCTCAGACGATGGGAAACTGGTCGTGGACTGCACCGGCGACGGCGCCGTGTTCGTGGAGGCCGAGGCGGACTGCGCCATGGCGGACATCGGCGACGTCACCGACCCCGACCCCTCCGTCCTCGGCAGGCTCGTGTACAGCGTCCCCGGCGCCAAGAACATACTCGAGATGCCGCTGCTTGCAGCCCAGGTGACCAAGTTCAAGTGTGGCGGCTTCGTGCTGGGGCTGGCCATCAACCACTGCATGTTCGACGGCGTCGGCGCCATGCAGTTCGTCAACTCGTGGGGCGAGACGGCGCGCGGCCTCCCGC
>Ga0182004_10003552_pt1 | contig 12410 bp, 11 predicted proteins | sample Sormic07211540_1_FD_120479 | JGI IMG/M metagenome (GOLD analysis project Ga0182004, IMG submission 120479) | Endophyte microbial communities from Sorghum bicolor roots, Mead, Nebraska, USA - 072115-40_1 MetaG | ecosystem: Host-associated > Plants > Roots > Unclassified | place: USA: Nebraska... | reverse complement strand
TAGTTCATACATGATACATCAATAATAGCATACATCACATAAGCCTCCAAGTTATTTGGGCCGATGAAAATGAATCCCAAGGCCAAATAGCGGCGCTAAACTAATCTAATTTAGCGAAATTAGCGCGCTATTAGCTGCTAATAGCGGGAACAATCATTTAGCGTTAAAATCTTCATAGCTTAGCAGTCCTCTTCCAGAAACGCTAAATAGCGCTATAGCGTCCGCTATAGCGCGCTATTTAGAACAGGGGTTCTCAGACGTCAGTGATCTCGATGGTGTTGCTTGCTCGATCTCCGACCTCTTTGCTTCCTTGCTTGTGCACCTGTTGAGCTATTTTTTTTTATTTGGATCAACAGTGCTATTCATGCTAGAGGCTTCTTGCCTAAACGGTTCATCAAATATTTATTTCTCTCAGATTTGTGATGAGTAACTATCGAGCTATATATATTTTATTCTATAATTCAAGCGACTTTGCTATAGGGAAAAGTTCCTGCTAGCTAGTTAGCCTTTGAACCCTTAATATATAACTTCTTAGTAGTAGATCAGATGATGAGTTAAGGGACTTGCTGCTGTTAGATGGCGATGATGGTGGTGCTTGAATGTTGTGATTCGCTCTGCTGGTGTGATTGATTAGTATGTTTCCTGGGTAGAAACTGGTGAAGGTTTGCGGTATATGTGTTGTTTTTTTTTTCTGCCATGGAGATACAGAATTGGGAAAAATTAAGATCGTGGTGCCTGCTTTGCCCAACAATTCAATAATGTTGCTGGACTTGTAGATGCCACTTTATTCATTATTATTACTACTTCGTATAAGACTGTGCAGTTTTATCTTTTCATTTCTAAGACAGGGATGCTACCAGGGTAAGCATGCCAGCTCAGCTATGAAAAATTTCTTAGTTCTCGATGTGTCGACAGGTAAGCAGCATACCAGCAAGTTGTTCATTCTTTTCGGTTACTGAACCTTGAGAGCACCAGCGTAGTATGCACATTAATTAAATTGTCCTAGCTATCATGATACTTTAATTAGTTCATCCTTGAATATTACCCATGTTCATGCATTTGGGTAATTGTTTATTCAAAACATGTTAGCTTTTTTGTCTAACATGTTCCTAATTTAGGTTCTAGTTCTAAGTTCAGGTTCCTAATTTGGCTAATGACCAAATACCCTGCATGTTCTTTCATGAATGAAAATATTTTGCGCTCTTGTGTTATATGTCAAGCTTTATCTCAGTTGGTCTGTAGCATCTATGTGTTGTTTTTTCCTTTGCCAATTGACAGCAGTAGTTGCTCCAATTGACATTGATCTCTATTTTGTTCTGCCGCTTGTTAGTTTTAGAAGCAGTCAGCTTTGATCTTCACATTGATCTCAGTCAGCTTCATTTACACGCAGGAAAAGCCAACCCAACAGTTAATGCATGGATTAAGGAGTAACGATTGAATGTTTTTTCACAGCTAGAATATTCTGTATTCTTTTGATCTGACCTTTTGCCTATGAAACTTCGGTACTGTTGTATTGTGAATTTTGAATGTATGGTACATGTTGTACACTTGTACGAACCTTTTTTTATTGATCTATTCGGATGTGGTTTATTATTTGTGATGATTTTTTATATGGGTTTGGCCCATATAGTATGAGATATAGTGGGCGAAAATAGTGCTGGGCCATTATAGGAAAAAAACTGAAAAGGCTGACAAGAATCAAGCCAAAAAAACTGGCTAGCCACATATGGTCTAGTTGGGCGTAGTTTAATTATAATTGTAAAAACCACCCCATCCTATACGGGCCAATTGGACCAAATTTGTGTTTATAACAATTGTTTTCGTCATACTGCCTATGCCACGTCACATGCTACGTCATGTGCCACTTCAAATCACTATACACTTGTTAGCATCCCATCTAATATATTATGACAAATAGTGATCATTGTCTTAACCAGGTGACAAATATGCAATTGTCACTAAGATTAAAGACAATTAGGTTTGTTAGTCACAGAAAGAGGGATAGTGACCCACCTTCGACCATATCCATATCATCACTGCTATGTCTTATGAGGGGTACAATGACAAGAAAAAGATGGTAGTTGTCACAATCAATTAGTCATAGAAGGCCTAAGCTCTTGTAGTATATGCACATACGGTTTAGTCCGTGCGCCATGAAGTCCCCACTGGATCATACAATGCACCCCAATAATTGGGTTGCTTGTCACCTAGTTAAGTCAGGCTCATCACCAACTGCATGTCACAAAGTTACCAATAGATCATATGATGAACATTAATGGGTAAGTCACTTGTCATTAAGACAAGACTAAGCCTCACTAGATGATCCATTAGGTGTTATATAAAGTCATCACTAGATCATACAATGACCAATCACTATTGGGGCAAAAAAAACTATGCAAGTGTCACTAGATAATCCACCAATAGGGTTCCAAACATCTAATGCACTCTCTGTATATATTTTGAGGTTTCTTTAAGTTTGATCTTGTTGAATACAACTTTATTGAGATCCATTACTATTTAGTTGTCGACACTCTTCCACTTCCAGAGCTGTCATATGCTTTCCACTTCCGTTTCTCGTCCAGTTGCCAAAGGTGTGGTTCTATATCTATTTTATTATCACTACGAGAAATGTTCCATATTTTGACATTTGATATATCATATAGGTCATAATAGCCACAAAATATGTCACAGGTCACTATTTGTGACACAACAGAAAATGTCAAACAACGAGAATACTAAATGACAACTTATGACCTTAAGGTGTTCATGCCATAACATTATGACATTGATTTTGGATGCTACAAACGTTTATGATATATACTTTTATGTCACAGGTTCTTGTACCTTGCCGTGTAAGCAAATGCCACATAGGATGGCTCGTTGACAGGGCGCTAGGGTGCTGGACTCTTGAAATGTCGTAAAATTGAATTTAGCCTCTTTAATCCACGTACCAGGTAGGCTTATAATGGGCCAAGCCCATTATTAAGGCTATTATTTTTCTGACCCGGAATTTATTTAAAGGTTTTTAGCCCATTTTTAGTTTACTCAGCCTAACCAGACTCTTTTGCTCAATCCAAATAACACTTTTTGGACTAGCGCATGTAGCATTTTTGTTAGGCCAGCCCACACCACATATTTTCTAGACCAGCCCATATTGCATTTTTTCCTTGCCACATTTTTCTTAGACCAGCCCGAACACAAACAATCCAATTACAAAATGAAAAGCCCAACAGCGTAAGAACTATATTATGATAATCAATACATACATAGGTCTTACACATCATTATCAATACCATTACATTCAATGCCAAATCAGGTCAACCAAATTTAAATCTTGAATAGAAGAGACACATATGGACCCACATCTTAAATACAGACCAAAAGTCTCTCACATGTCAGGATCATTGCTATTCAACCATTACTAAAAGTTTGAGTTTAACTTACCAATTCCGACAGCCATTGCGGTGTCCTTCGTGCACACACGAGTGAGAAATCAGATCTGATGTTAGTAGATATGACCGTGCAGTATTCTTGCAAGAGTGCAGACCTAAGTGCAAGGCTAGTTGCATGGATTAATTTTGCATGATCCTTACAAATAGTCTTGCAAAGAACAGGTCTATTCCAAAACAGTAGTGGCAGGAGTATCAATTTATTGGCATGCAATTCAACTAATTCATTAAGATCGTTATTGAAGATCTCGATGGAGTGCAATTCAACTAATTCATTAATTCGTCAAAATAACTATTTCAGTATTGTTGACATAGAAATGTAAAACAAGCATGCACAAAAATCAGGATTGCAAAACAGAAAAGCATTACTCAAGAAAATATATTACATTGGTGACTGCAAGTAGACATGAGAGGATCTAATCAAGCACAAATAGGTTATACTAAAAGTTGACAATTTTTCTTCTAGAATAACAAGATATATATATCAAATTCAAACCAACGGTGATGAACATATAAGAGGTGCAGCTAGTAGATATCATTATTAAATCAAATGCATTGTTGCCATGGAAATTAGGGGCCTATATTGTTTTTTATCTCTATATTCAGTTCTTCTCATTGTAGTAATATTTTTGGGGTATGTAATGACTGAGCCTTCACGCTGCACCGAATGGTTCACGTTGAAGTGGTTGAGTTATGAGGTGTTTACAGCGTTACAGATGTGTGTTTTGGAAGAAATTAAGTACTCATGGTTAACTCTTCCCTTTTATATTTTGGGAGAAATATAAATAAGTAGTCACTTTGGTTAACTCTTCCCTGTCCCAAGCTTTCACGCGCTTTCCGCTGCCGTTTCTCTTCCACTTTACCTTTGTGTCTGGACATCTTATTCTATTGCCAAGGAAATTATAGGCATATAGTTTTTTCTTCCCTATCTTGTGTTCTTATCTCTTTAAAATAATCTTTTACAACATACAAACGCGTGATGATAATGATTTTTTTGGTCTTACTGTGCTTTCCTAAGCTGTAACACGCTTTGCATTTCCGTTTCTCTTCCACTTTTCCTAAGTGATACAACATATTTCTTATATTTATCTTATTATCAAGGAAATTAGAGGCATATAGTTTTACTTTTCTATTTTGCACTTTTTATGTTATTACAATAATCTCTTTAGTTGGTCGATCGATAAGGCAACATGCTGCACTATCTAATTTGAGTTGACAAGGCTTTTTTATGAGGTCTATATAGATCTACAAATGCTTCAATTTGAAACTTTTTTTTGGTAGAAACTAAGATTCTAAGTAGTCATTGGCTTTGTTGTGTTCCCCTTCCCAAGCTGCATGTGTTTTCCATGTTTGTTTCTCTTCCACGTACTTTCCCTGGGAGGTCATATATTTTATTATCTTACCAAGGAAATTATAGGCATAATTTTTTTTTCTTCCTGACTTTTGATATTTTCTCAATTTAACAATCTTTTTAGTTGGTGGATCGATTCATGTTGTGTGCTGCACTAGCCAATTCACGTTGACGAGACTGAGTTATGAGGAGTATACAGCGCTACAAACGCCTTGAACTGAGTTTTCAGAGAAATTAAGTAGTCGCTGGGTTTAATTATTCTTCCCCTTCCTAGCTGTCATGTTCTTTCCACTTCCATTTCTCTTTCTCTTTATTTTATTTTTTCAAAATGAATCAGGAAGGAGAGCTACCAATTATCCTAAAAAGAAGTTGAACTTATATTGGATAATACGACACAAAAACTACCACATACGATCTTCCACTTTCTTTAGGTGTGGCACGATGTCTTTCCGTATTAATATTCTCTTGCTAAAAGTAGGGGGGATGGAAATTTTTGTTCTCTAACTTGTGTTTTATCTCATTATAATAATCTTTTTATTTGGTTGTTCGATCAATTGAGGCTGCATGCTGCACTAGCCAATTCAAATTTAACGAGGCTGAGTAGTGAGTAGTGAGGTGTCTGTAGCTAGCATTCTTGCTGCTAGGTTCCAAGTTAAGATGCAATGATTAAATTGGTTGTTTTCTTTCCTTGACTATATCATGAACTGGATGTATTGTGGTATACTTTATTTTCCTTCATGTTATTATTGTTTATATTCTGTTTGTGAAATTGGATTGCATATTATTTTGCCACATAGAATATTAGGAAAACATATTATTGCATCTTGTGAAAACTGTGAGAGGAGCACTATTATTATAGACTCATAGCATTATGCTGCTGATATTCTTGCAAAAAAAAAACTTCAATCATTATCAGCTGACCCAAAAACTGGTGCTAATGATTTTTTGTGCTCACAACATAGAAAATAATTCGGGGGCAATAAATAAGTCTGGCAATATATATAATGCTGACATGGTTCTTATTGTCAATATATATAACACCTTTTGGGATGAATTATTTATGTATTCTTACTCTCGTGTACGCAATGTATTACGTACGTACACCCTTTCACATACAATAATGCAGCAATGAGGTGTATATATTTCATTCATGGAACTTCGTACTCCATTACTGAGTTGAAAATTGTCATCACCTTCTTTAATTTGCCCATGTTCACAGCACAAAATAATTTACAGCACTGGTCCTTAACCACCAATTTGTACTACTGCAGTAGTGTAGACTACGCTTCCTTTGCTTGCTGGTCAAGATTTTTTGGTCCCCAAATGCTGGCTGCACCAAATTTACAGGCAAGCAGGTTTATGTCAAATAAAGCCGCGTATATATCTGCTTCCCTTAATATAATAAGCAGGTCTTTATTAACTGCCTCCTACCAAATTCAAATCTAATTACAGTTGCTGACGTGACAAGTCACATATTCATGACTAATAAACTCATGCCAAAATTAGCAACACTAACCGGGGCATGGTATAATATTGTTCTAGTAATATATTTTTGGAGACAATTAAATGCATGCCCCCTGTATAGACGAAGGTTGAAATGCACGCCATCGTTACAGTTGTACAGCACCAGGTTTTCTACCACAGAATCCTCTATATATACCCAATCCTCTGTGAAGTACTTACTCCAACCCAATCATCAAAAAGCTAAAGCAGGAGCAACACAAATATACAGCAGTAGTAGTAGCCAAACCAGCAACACCAAACCATGCCTTGCACACTCTCCACACAGAAGAGGGCTCACCTTGCCCATCAGGCGGCACCAGCGGCTGCGACCCCTTCTTGGTCGACCTCACTTCCCCAAGACATCACCATCAAGCTGGCCGAGCGCATCGTCGATGACAACGACATCGACAGCTACATGGCTTTCCGTGCCGTTTGCCACAGTTGGCGCACGGAGACCACCGACAAGCCTGGGAAGGTGAACGACCACACCGACCCCACCTGCTTCCAACCTACCAAGTGGGCGTTGCTCAACAAGCAGGAAGACCACGTCACATTCTTGGATGTCGACGCTGGCCGATTCCTCCACATGAGCATCCCAATCCTCTGCAACTACCTCTTCATCGGTGCCACGAGTGGCGGTCTCATCCTCCTCGGGGAGAAACAGGAGCCCCACCAGGCTTGTCTACTCAACCCCTTCACGGGTGCCATTGCCCACTTCAAGGTGAGAGCACCCGCAGAAGGGGTGATGGTGGTCGCGGTGACCACAAAGCCACTAATGGTGTTCGTCTCCTTAGAGGATGGCGACATCATATGGGCTGACCAGAGTAGCGAGAATTTCAAGCGCTTTAACCGCTCGGAATCTGACAAGCCTACACCGATAGTTGCCTTCAATGACGATGTGTACGCCAGTGATCCGCATGGTGTGATCTTCACGTCGAATGTTGACGATGTCCCTGATGGGAAAAAATGCCGCTCTGCGGCTATAATCTATATGGGTGTCACCATTCCTAGCCATAACCACAATGCTAGTCCCGATGCAAGTCCTGACGCATTGGCTGGAGGTGGCGGCAGATATTATCTTGTGCAGTCTGGGGGATATCTGCTACTCGTGACCAGGCCACTGGATGGTGCTGCTAATGAGCCATTAGTTCGTAGGGTGGACACCAAGCAAAATGTTCTTGAGCCAGTCAGTAGCATCGGCAGTCGTGCGATCTTTGTCAGTCATGTCAGGTGCATCTCCATCGACGCCGACAAGTTCCAGGGCATCAAAGGTGGTTGCATCCACTTTGTGGAACCGGTGATCCTAGCTCAAGATGACTATGCACCTTCAACAATCACCACTTATCAAGTTGCTCCTGGGCCGCAAGCTGGTCTTATCATGTTTGAGCAAGGTATCCTTGAAGGTTGCTTCCGTCCGTTCACAATCACCCAAGTCTTTGCAGATTACTGTAGGTCTGTCCACTATCATGAACTATACCAAATGATCTTCAGCGATTGGGATTGGGACTTCTCTAACTCTGAAACTGACGAAACATCATCCTATGGATCTGACTACGAAGCATTATTTTGGGAACTTGAAGAGGAAGCTGAATTCTTGGGAATTAATTATGAGGCTGAGTAGTGAACAAATGTTGTATGCATAGTCTGGACTTGAGGAGAGCACCTTAGTATGTTATATATACTATATTAGTACTATTTATAAACTTCATGTTGTTATTGATAATGTTACTCAAATTCGATGCTTAAGCTCAGCATCTTGCTATCTGTTCAGCCAGCCAGACATTATATTCTCATATGCTTCAGCTTGTGTAATCTTCTTTGGGATGTAGTAGATATGGCTCAATCAATATATCTGTCTGCTATCTTTGTTGATTACTTAACTTTTGTAATTTTACCTTTAGAATGTCATGATGGCATCGTATGGCTTCAGATTGACAGTTTTTTTAATGGAAATTGTTCGGTTTTAAGTTGGTACATATTCTAGGTGTAGAAATATTCAGCTAGTGCTTAATATCTAGAGAAACCCAGCCATGACATGTGAAAGACAAGTGTTCACACTAGTCAAGGACAAGACTTGCCATTTCTAGGCACTGCTGGAGTTAGCTGTGAACGGTTTTCATCTTCATTAAGATGATTGACCATAGAGTGCACCATTAAAGGTATAAATCCAAGCGAAGTAGTTGCACGATGGCCAAGGGCTATTGGGGCATATAGGTGGTAGAGGATAGCACTAACAACATCAGACTAGTTTAAAGGCTAGAATGGTTAAGTAGGGAGGGGGAGAGCCTCAAGGACTTTAAAGTATTGTATTGTTCAGCACATTTATGATTTCGTAAAAAATTATTAATGACATTAAAGTCCAGTTTTTCATTGCCACCTCTAGCAGTCTAGCGGCCCAACTACCCACAATGTCCTAAGATGGCCAAAGACCCAACTTAGCTTAGGCCAAGGGCCCAACACCACGCTCCTTGAATACCTTATCTTCTTCATATTTTCTACATCCATTACCATAAACTAAATTTAATTATGTTGTATCGAATTTGTGACAAATGCATGGTTTCACACATGCAGTCCTCCCCAAAAATCACAGCTAGTCCTAAGTTTGCAATGGCTACAGATATTTGACTTTTTGCAATGGAAAGGAAAATGTACGAGGGTCTTAACATTGAAGACATGGAACACATATAGTCCCTATTGTGGAGATTATAGGGTTTGAGTGATTGTGGAACATAAGTAGTTGTGGGTAACGTGTGTTTTGCAGGGTTAAATGGAAATGAGTTAGTCACATTGAGAATGACCACTTGTGTCTTGGCCCCAAGACTTGGTTCATGAAAGTGTGTGGCACAAAGGGTATTTGTGAAACTAATGACACTCTAGAGTGAATGTATGTTGCTGGCATGGGGACATTCATTAAGTAGTGTGCAGTTAGTCTATGTTTTTCTTTGGTCTTACTATTAAGGGGAGTCTAAGGTATTCAACTAGAGAAAATATAAGGGAGAGCACTAAGTATTTTTAGAGGCAGACATTTTCATTTATGAAGGTGGTCATCACAATTGACTGTCTCACAAAATGCATTGATGGAGGTGGAAATTTTATTTATAGAGACGGTCAAGATTCTCTATCCTGTAAAATTGACTAACAGAGGGCAGCCAAAAAGTGTGCGCGTCTCTTAAGAGGTCCACTTCTACAAATGGAGGACATTTTTAAATTGTCCTGCCTCTATAAATAGGCCCAGAGCCTATCTGGCCCATCACCATAGTCACATATAAAAGCCACACTTGGGGTTTCTCATGTTCCTCAAAAAAATTCTTAGGGTTTCTCATCTTTCACTTCTCTCTCCATGTGTTGGAAGCCGAGCAGACGGACGTCTCCACCACACACTCACGCCATGTCCTTCCCACTATCTGTCGCTCCATCTATGCTCTCTCTCTCTCTCTCTCTCGATATGTGGCCGACAGTGGAGGTCGCGCTGCCCGTGTCTCATGGCAAGTGGTAGACTTCACGCATACAGTGTCGGCTTGCAGTAGATCTCGTGAGGCAGAGCCTACAACCAGCGAATCTCAACTGGTAGAGCTCATGGCAAGATCTCACAATCAACGGTAGCAGAGCTGGCGTGTTCCTGCTACGATGAATCTCGTGGATCCAAGGTGACAGGAGATGGATTCACAGTGGCGAAGCTCGCATGGCACCCCTATGGTAGCAGATCTCCCAAATCCATGGCACGTCGAGCGGATCATGAGGGCAGAGCATGTATAGCATTATAGATCCATGTTGTGACGACAATGCTGCTCCACGACCAACAGGTTACAACCATATTAACGACCGGGTGGTCAACAACGACGGGCTTGCTAGCGGGCTTGAGAAGCTCAATGGGTTTGACAAGCTCACTAGCGGGATTTTCTTTGTTTTCGGAGTTTCTTTTCAAAGGTTGGCATTTGTGGCTCACTATGTAAATCTTGGTTAATGGAAGTGGTTTTTGTTGCTGACTGTGAAAATCGCATTAATGCAGACGCTTGTCTCAAGGCGCCCACATTGCTCGCCTCCAAAATAGTGATTTAGCCACCTTGGAAAAGGTTACAATAGTAGTGTCCGTGCCTCTTCCGATTTAAGAGGAGAGAGATCTAAGAGTGCCGCTGAGAAAGAGAGGGAGATGTGTGAGAGTGTCGCTAAGAGAGAAGAGAGAGTGCCTGCCGATCCGAACCCTGACAAATGCTTATATACCGGCTTGGGCATAAGTAATGGGCCTCTTGGGGAAATTGGGCCTCAGGCCTTTTCTTGATATGGGCCTCTTAAGTGGCCCATCTCCAAAAATCCATTTTTAGAAGTGGTCAAATTTTGATCACCTTCCTAAATAAAATGACTACCTCTGTAAATCAGTTCTGTGAGACAGACAATTTTAGTTGTCTTCATGAATAAAATAACTACTAGCGTTAATCGTCATACAAGACACATGGCAGTTCTGCCCACCTCAAAAAATAAAAGAGGTGCGCCTCCTAAATTATTTTTGTAGTACTTGGGTTTGCATCGGACGTGTTAAGGCCCTGAACTTCCACCTCCATTTCCACCCACGAAGGACGCTGCTCACTTTATGAGATTCCACGCAGCTCGTCTTGGTAATTGCTTCACATATAGGTGGACTTTGCCGCCAAATTCTTCTAGGCCTCCTATGGAAAAAAACAACAAAGGACAAATTAGTCAAGTCGTCGTTCGATTATGTAGCACCCTATTTTTTTTAAATTGACTGAAAATGATTTATTTATATATTTTTATGCTCATCAAAACATAGAAAATTCATCATAAGGTTTACCAACTTGTTTTTGCATACATGCAGGTGCATTGAATTTATTGTTATGTGTGGCTTTATCAAAATTCAAAATGGTTTGAATTTCTTTTGAAAATGGTTGTGTAAAGGCTTTGAAATAAAAGAAAGAAATTTAGAAAACTCACCCTCTCCCCTTTTTGAAAGGAGGCCCGCCTCTCTTTCCCTCCTGCTCAAACATGCCCACCATGATGGAAGCCTGCCCCTCGTCTCCTTCTCCCTTTGGGTCCTAGCTTGGGCAAGCCCCATGTTGCATCCAGTGACAGAGCCCAACTCAGCACGAGCACCCCCCCCCCCTCCAATTTGACTCATAGTTCCATTACCTTCTTCTGCCGACTAGTTAGTCCCACCCATTAGTTATCATGCCATCACGTTCCTTCTTCCTCCTCTCCTTCTTCCTTTTCCGGAAGTGGGGCCCTTCCTCTTTTTGGGGAGGTTGATCTCCCTTCCATCGATGGTGCACCCTCGGCTACAGTGGCAAATCCAGCCCAAGAAATGGCCTAGGGCAAACTTCGAGAGGCAGGGTTATGGGGAGCTGAGGAGCTAGGCGGAGGATCCTTCGGCATTTGACACGGAGGCTAGTGAATCGACAGCGGGGAGAGGGGCGAGCGGGGAGCCTGGAGACAACAAGCAGGCGCATGGCAGCGCAGTTGAGCGAGGATGAGGCAACAAATGAAACCCCTTTCCTCAAGGCTTTGGTCTATCGGCCTAAGGTTGGACGACTGTTGGCGCTATGCAAATGACCGTAACCAGTGGTGGATCTAGAATTTTTCATAGGTGGGTCAAACTCTAAAATTCAGCGGCTTGAACAAACATAAAAAAGTATCTATACATAATTTACCACCTTCAAAAATTTTTACTGAGTAATCTATGAGTGATGAAGTTATTGTTGACACCTCTAACACCACTTAAGCTAGGTTGTCATCCCCAGCATGGAGCAGAGGTGCTAGTATTAAATGTATATGCTTTTCTAGAGAATGAATAAGGGATCTGCAAGCGTATAGATAATACAGTGTAGCATTTTAACCGGGAGGAATCCAGGTATCATTATTTATATTTTTACCACTAGGAAGGGAATGCATGGGATAATGAGCAATGAGCACTGCATGTGTAATAATAGAGAGCTTAACCATATCTTTATCTATCTCTCATGCAGGGTAAGTGTCACATAAGATAAATAATATGAATATGAATAATAAGTGATAAAAGATAAATGAGAGCAGATAGCCACATATAAATATGATAATCATCTCAATAAATTACTCTAAGTCTATAACACTAGCATGGC
>Ga0182004_10003551_pt1 | contig 12413 bp, 8 predicted proteins | sample Sormic07211540_1_FD_120479 | JGI IMG/M metagenome (GOLD analysis project Ga0182004, IMG submission 120479) | Endophyte microbial communities from Sorghum bicolor roots, Mead, Nebraska, USA - 072115-40_1 MetaG | ecosystem: Host-associated > Plants > Roots > Unclassified | place: USA: Nebraska... | reverse complement strand
GTTCAAAAGGGGATATCGTCACCTTCGTGGTTTATGCTGAGATCTGTCATGCTGTTTTATGTGGGCTGTACGATGTAACATCAACGTTCGGAACACGCAAGCCGGGGGGAAAAAAATCAGGCGCCATGAAACAGTATTCCGTACTGTAAACAAGCGCTTGTTAGTCGGATTCAACTTTCCAGCTGGCAACTTGTTAGTCGGATTCAACCTTCAAGCTGCCAAGGCTGTTGGATCGAAAGAGGGAACTGCAAAAACGGATCTGAATATCCTGGCGAAAAGCGTCATCTTGCGTGCGTGTTAAGCCGCGATGGCAATCCGTTCTTGTCTCGAACTCGCCTGCCATTTTATAAGAAAAATCAAAGCCAGCTCTCTCAATCCACATTGCCTTTCCTCCTTCCCGCTGCCACCACACCCATCCACAAATCGCTAGGCTAGGGTTTGACACGCCGCCGGCCGCCGCCATGTCAGCGCTAGGTCCGCTGCGCCGCTGGAAGCGCTTCTTCTCGGTGTTCGGTCAAATCGACGCCGCCATCGAAGCCGCCCACCCGTCCATCTCCCGCGACGAGTTCCGGTCCCTAAGGGGCAGAATCGTCGAGATGCTGTGCGACTCCGAAGACGACGACGAGAGAGCGGAGCAGCTCTGCTTAGCTCTCGACGGCGCGATGGCGGAGTCCCTCGTCACGCTGCTGGAGGTGCCCGTGTCGTCGAGGGTGCTGGTGTCAGGCGACCTTCCTAAGTCCGTCTCCGCCCTGGGGCAGCACGAGTCGGCCCGGATCCGCAGCCTCACGCGCGGCGTCGTGCGCGGGTGGCGGTCAGCCGTCGAGAGTGAACTGGAGAGCGCCAAAGCGGCTATGGAGGCCCTGAACAACCTGTCTCATCTGATGCCGCCTGAGAAAGAGAGACTCGCCTCCAACAGTCATGTGCCCATCGCCGCCGGCAAAGACGAGACGCGAATCAAACACACGCCGGCCAAATTTCCATCGAAGAGGACTCCCAACATCACCGGCAAAGACGAGACGCAAATCAAAGACACGCCGGCCAAATTTCCATGCAAGAGGACTCCCGTCGCTGGCAGCAGTTGCAGTGAATCCCGCGAGGTGCTGGCTACAAAGCGTAAGCTCCGAGAGGGCTACCAGGAGGTCGAGAACGCCCAGAGTCAGCGCAAGACCCGCGTCATCGAGGAACCCAAGATGTTAGAACAGCCGAAGCAGAAGAAAATGCATCCCATGATCACACCACGGAAGAGTAGCCGAGCAAGATGTGGGAACCTAACCACCGTGAGGCGTTCTCTGATGCCTTCCTTCATGGTTTAGAATTCTGTAGCAGTTCAGAGTTTGTTGTGCACTGCTGCAGTCGTGTAATGTGATGGGATGATTACTATGTTGGACGTGTAATGGTGATTGAATTGTTTATTATGTTACTGATGAACTTGTTGTTCAAGTGATATTTATTACTTACAGAATTGCACTTGCTTCTTCCAATACCAAATTCACGTGCAGTAGAACCATGTGGTCGCACTACCAATTCTTGAAAAAATATTTTTTTGTTATCAGCATCAACTCTAAGAAACTTCATTTTTGTGACATCAACTCCGTTTTCACCAGCAAAACTACTCCTTGGCCCCCTTTCCCCGGATCCTGGATATGCTATTTTTGCTTGTTCTTTTCCCCTGGCCAATGTTCACTTAGTATTATACTGTAGATATCTGACATTTGATCTGCTGATGTATGTGTTGTTCGCAAGTCATGAACTAGCACAAGCACAACATAGGTTGGCTTTGGCTTTGCGCATGACATACTGAAACAGGGACAGTAACTGAAGAAGACAGAGAAACATAGAGGAAGATCAAATTCATGCGGCACTATACACGCGCAGTTACACTACTTGTCCAAATTAACCAATCTTTGAGCATCAGATACATGCATGGCGCAGAGCCAGACACACACACGGAGTAGAATACAAGCTCAAGAACACGGCCAGCCGGCGCTCAGAAGAAGTTGGGGTCGTATCCGTTGCTGGAGGTGGCGAGGATGTAGTAGGCGACGATGTGGCCGAGCGAGCCCCAGGCGAGGACGTCGACGAGGTTGAAGCCCACGGGGTCGTTGGACTTGAGCAGGGCCGCGAACTCCTTGGCGCGCTCGTCGCCGGCGTCGAAGTGCGTCTTGCCGTTCTGCGCGGGCACCTGCTTCGCCACGTTCTCCCGCTGGAAGTTGAAGAAGACGAAGCGGCCCAGGAACAGCGACACGCCCGTGCTCAGGCTGATCACCAGCGACGCGCTCAGCTCCGCGCGCGCCGCCACGGACCGCCGCGCCGGCGCCGCGCGGAACGCCACGCGCGCCGCCCGGCGGGGGGACGGCGCCAGGCGGAGCCCGGCCACGGACGGCGGGGACAGCACGGCGGCGGTCGATGTGGCCATGGCGCTGCTGGTGTTCCTCTTCCTCGAGTACTGGAAGGCGCGGCGGCTGTGGGTGTTTGTGTTTCCTCTTGATCTTGGCAGCTACGACGTGTCTGCTTGATTAATGGAGTTGGGTATATAGTGGGATGCTGACTTGGCAGATATGGTGGGGCCGCGGGAATGCGAGGTTAGTGGTGGAGGAGACGAGGATTTGGAGGTGCGGCCATGGCGTGTGCCCATTGGAGGGCGCCGGATAAGGTATCCCAGCAGGCCATTTTTCACCGGTAGCGATGTCACTGTCTTTGCATTTGGCAAGTTTTTTCCCCTCTACTTGGGTGGTCAGGGAGCCACGGTGAATGGCATGGCTGTGAATTCGTGCAACTCTGCATTCTATTACTTGGTTCAGCTTGTTCAGAGCTTCAGATTAACAAGAAAATTCACTATAAAGATGCACTGGATGAACTCTTGGTTATTCTCAAGGCTACAATTTTAGAACGTGTCCTTTTTTTCCTGAGATAAAAAAATGGCGAAAATAACTAATGTCTGACAAGGAAATGATATGTACTCCTGTGCATAATGCCTAATTTTTCAGAAGGGACTGTACTCGAGCGTAATCAGACTATCAGAGCCCCTGTATGTAGTGTAAAACTAAATCCAGAGATGATCACAAAGTCTTCAACCTGGTGACAGCACTGCCTGCTCTTTACTCCTACGGTTAACGAAATTTTACCATGTTCAAAAAGTGAAAGCAGAGTTTAGCTGGTTAGCTTTGCCCGTCTACCACCCTTTTCGGATTTCATTCAGATATAAAACATATCCAGACATCTTGAGAACCATCCATCCAGAAAAAGAAAGTGGTACAGAAACGCAGTCGGTTGCGCTGTCACGGCCTCAAACTCAAAGCCTCCTCCCTGCTCTGTTCACAATGGCCATCCGGGGTCTCTCAGCAGGACACGAGCAACGAGGCGGCCAGCGCGGCGGCCAGGGCCGCGGCGGGCGCGGCGGCGACGGCGGCCGCGCCGGAGGCCTTCTGCCCGGGCTGGACCTGCGGGGTGTCCTCGGGGCACGCGAGGCCCTTGTCGCCCTCGTGGCAGGTGTTGGCGAAGAGGCCCGGCGGGTACTTGCCGTAGAGGTTGATGTAGCTGAACATGGTGGCGGCGCAGTTGGTCGTGACGTCGTTGATGTAGGTGGCGTAGGGGCACGCGAAGTCCTTGAGCGCGCCGCAGCACAGCGTCGGCTGGTACAGCGGGCCCTTGCACCGGCTCGTGATGATCGTGTAGTTGGCGCCCTCGAAGCTCACCGGGCAATCTGTCCCCAGACGCGAACCAGATCAGACGGCCGCCGCCGGCGGCGGCGGCAGAGAATCAGAGATCAAGAACGGAACAGAGCCCCCGAGAAAAGAGGTGAAAAATGCGGGCACCTTTCTTGGCCTGCAGCAGGCTCCGGCCGGTGGTGTCGTGCCCGCGATCCAGCAGCGCGTCATCTGCATCCACGGCGGGGGGCGCGTTAGAAGGCGAACCAGGAAGGAAACCCGAGACGAGATCCACGGCGTATGCGTATCGGAAGGTAACCGACTCGAGATGAACCCGGCGGCGGCGAAGCCGAGGACGGCGGCGAGCACGACCGCGCGGAGCGCAATGCTGCCTCCGTGGGGACCCATCTCTGGCCACGCCTCCTCCCCGATCGGATCAACCCTTCTCCTCCCGGTGTCCGTGGAAGAGAAAGGGAGGGAGGGGAGGGGAGAGGAGAGGAGAGATCGAGGACACGGCGCGCAGTGCGTGTGCGAGGACGCGAGGAGGGGGGGTTGGCGAGCAGAAACGTGCGGGAGGCAGCGTGACGAAGCGAGGGTCACGCGGAGGTGGAGGGAGGCGGGGGCGCGGGCAGAGCAGAGGTTGGCGGCGGCGCGCGCGGGCCGAGTCAAAAACTCAAAATGGGAAGCGAGTGTTCAAAAATAGCCAGTGCTATGGACGGTTCAGAAAGCCAAGGGCACATGGCACGATTCAACGACACGTATTTTCGTCAAGATCCTGCCGTTCACAGTGGAAGAAGGTAGGCAGCACAAGACAACAAAGAGCCTGTTTCTGTTTGGTTCCTAGTTACGCAAGCTGTTTGAGGAGACCTACAGGAAGACCAAGGCGTGCCGCCCTCGTGGCCCGGGTCACGTCCTCGTCACGCGACGGAGGAGGCAGCCGAAGCCACTAAGGCCTGTTTAGTTCACAAAAGTGAAAAATTTTCGATACTGTAGCACTTTCGTTTATTTATAACAAATATTATTTAATCATGGATCAAAATATTCATCTCGTGATTTACAGGTAAACTGTGTAATTAGTTTTTGTTTTCGTCTATATTTAATATTTCATGTATGTGCCATAAGATCTCTTAAAAAATTTTGGTTTTCAAGGTGAGGCCTAAACCTACGTCGTCCTGCGCAGCAGTCCTGCGCGGCAACAAGCGGGAGATGCCGGAGGATCTCGTCTCGCGCGCCCAGGGCCAGGGGCGGGAGCGGCAGAGGGACAGGCCTGAGGTCGGCATGGATGTGGGGGAGAGGAGCAGCGCCAATGGCGAGAAGCAGAGGAAGAGGCCAATGGCGAGAAGCAGAGGAAGAGGGGGCAGGCGAGCAGGCTGGCCAAGGCGAGTTCCTCCTTGTCGGCGTCGGCGGCGTGCTCCTCCGCGTCATGGGCACCGCACAAGCAGGAGCGGCGGTGGAAACGCCTGGTGGTGAAGTTCACGTGTTTGACGAATTGTCTCAAAGGTGGTGAAGAAAGGTGACTCTATCCAAGTCAAACCAACCAACCAAATACACTAGTTGTTAGCTAAGGCCTTGTTTAGTTCACCTAAAAATAAAAAACTTCTCAAAATTTTCTGTCATATTGAATCTTACGACACGTGTATAGAGTATTAAATATAGATGAAAACAAACAAATCTTTTAAGTCTAGTTACTCTATGATTGAACAATGTTTATTAAATAAAAAATAAAAGTAATACAGTGTCAAAATCTAAAAAAAATTGGATCTAAACAAGGCCTAAATAAAGTATGCAACAAAAAAAAATCTATTTTAGCTTAGGTCTTGTTCAGTTCCCAAAAAAAATTTAAATTTCGGTACTGTAGTATTTTCGTTTTTATTTGACAAATATTATCTGATCATGGACTAACTAGGCTCAAAAGATTCATCTCGTGATTTACAGGCAAACTGTGCAATTAGTTTTTATTTTCGTCTATATCTAATGCTTCATGCATGTGCTTTCTAAGCCTTGTTTAATTCACCCCAAAAACTCAAAACTTTTCAAAATTCCCCGTCACATCGAATCTTGCGGCACATGCATAGAGCATTAAATATAGATAGAAATAAAAACTAATTACACAGTTTGTCTGTAAATCGCGAGACAAATCTTTTAAGCCTAGGTACTTTATGATTGGACAATGTTTATCCAATAAAAACAAAAGTGCTACAGTGTCGTTTTTCTAAAAAAAAAATTGAAACTAATCAAGGCCTTATTAGGACCAGACTTAGACTAGTTTGGTTTATTTCCAGAAGGAAGCCAGCAAAACAAACACACCCGAAAGCTTTGGCATTCAACCCATTCCTGCAAGGCTCTGTAGATCAGTCACAGAAGCCAGAGTGTAACAAGCAGGACACTGGTGCTAGTAGCTACAAAAACTGATCAATTTACATGCGCGCATACAGGGCGGCACCATGTTTCAAAAGTCGAGTAAAAAGCTAACCCAGACATCTTCGGCGCAAGGACGATCTACTCCTATGAACAGCAAAATCTCCGCTGCACAAGTAATGAGAAATTCAGAATGGTATATTCAGTTTCGCCAAATATAACATCAGGTAAGTTTGCATCAACAAGCCTACAAAGGAATTCTCACGAGTGGCTTACCCTAACGCTAGACGATCGGTGCTGCAGAGCCTCCACCGTATCCACCAATTCCATCTGCTTTTCCACGGCAGCCTGCAACGCCTGGTGAGATACGAGACACGGGTTAGAGCTATTAACTGCAAACATGCATGCCCATTGAAAGAAACTTCAGCAATGGTATGAGTTCTACAAAAGGCGATGCAACACAAGGACAATTGATGGCATCAGGGGAGCACACTAAAAAGGTGCTGCCAATACAGGGCAGTAAGAACATAGCAGGTTTCTTAATCCATAGACTGGCAAAACCAAAAACCATATGTTACTCTGAAGTGCATAGATCATACTAGATCTTAAAACATGTTGCAAGACGAATCAATCATAAACCAGTAGTAAAGATAAATCACTCTGATAATGAGGATGATCGCAACAAAAAAAAATACAAATGTAACAAACTAACAACACAAGAGAATCGGGAATTATTGTGACAGGGCAGATTTTGCCCAGGAATGACCTTCTACGACAATCATATGCTATGAATCTACAAAGTAATTAGTAGGAAAAATAACTTACTTTTTTCGTCATGTCCAGTTCAGCCTCAAGGGATTTAATCCGATCGAAGGACTGCAACAATAGAAGTTCTTTCTCTTTCGGCATATCTGGAGGTTTGCTCATGAGGTGATCGCACAGTGACTCGAGCTTCTTGAGACGCTGTAAGCAAGCACTCATGTCCTCTTCTCTTACAACTTGTGGTTTTGGTTGCTCTGATGCAGCATAAGGATGGACATTTTCTAGAAATCTTTCTTGTCTATAGACGAAAAGGTGGAAGAAAGATGATATTCTGATCAAGACTGCGATCAGTCCAGTAACAAGGTTTTCCAAAGTCCTTCCAGCAGATGTACCATGCAAACTAATATAAGTACTCCCTGAAATTACACAGGAAGAACAGTAATTTTCAAAGAAAGTTAACAGTAACTGAATTTATGGTAAAGACATTATGTAGGCGGAAATGGCAAATCCAGATTCAGAATTGTTTACATAGGAATATTTTATTCAACACAATGAACAGTTTAAAATGCTCTTAAGTTGAAGCAATAGCCATTCACTTTTCTTTTTTAATAATGGAAAGCTTATATCAGATGGTTCAATTACTATTATTAACTAGTAATGTTTTGGTAAAGACATCATGGAGATGGAAATGACAAATTCAGATTATATTTGTTTACCGAGGAATATTTTGTTCAACACAATGAACAGTTCAATGAAATAAGCATTTACTTACTTTTTTTAATAGTATTTTTTTTTACAAAGACATCATGCAGATGGAAATGATAAATTCATGTTATAATTGTTTACCGAGGAACATTTTGTTCAACAAAATGAACTGTTTTCAATGTTTTAAAGTTGAAGCAGTAGACATTCACTTACTTTTTAATAGAGGAAAGCTTATATCACAAGAAAAAGATGCATGTTCAAGGAAAAAAGTAAGAGGAGACGATATACCTAAATTGTTTAGCCATCCAAAGGTAGGAAAATATTTCTGGCAGGTCAATTGAATGGGCACCTCCATTGGAGGGGATCCCTGGGGAGGAGTCATGTCTAGGAGATGCTTACTGCCAGAACTACAGAATATCGAAGAATCTGACCCCTTGACCTAAGGAAGCATTAGATACAAAATCAGCTCACAGAAGGTACTATTGATACAAGATATTATAGAAACTGGACACAGAGAACAAAGCTTATCCTAGTTAAGGTAAATAATGATTTGAATTCGATAAATTAACACGACACATACTTCTTCATGAACTGGGGTAAGTAAACTGTGGTCTGTACTCTTTTGGACAACTGTTAAACCAACATCATCAACATCCGACTCAGATTCAGCGTTAGATATGTCACTGAGCATACCCTGCTTCCAAGAAAAATAATAATATCAATGTCCTGGGAAACTAAAGCTGTAGCCAGGTCTTTAAATGTTGCAATGGTTTAGGAAAATTGAATTTCAGAACCTTGCCTTCAGGTTTTCTGTCCTTAGGGAAGAGCCACTTCTTTCATCCCCGTCAGAAACTTGCTTTATTTCTCTAGTACTACCACCTTCCATACTGTGTATTAGCTACAATGAAAAATTTCATAGTAATTAGTCTATAGATGGAGTCTCATCATACTCTTTCATGCCTGAAGAGGAATTGAAAGCAAATATTTCTCCTGTCACAGGAAAATGTTCTCCACATGAAGTTCACAAGTTCTGCTGGATTAATGTATTGCAAAAGCATGAACCTATATAAGACATGGTTACAGAATTACATAATTTATTAGGATACCTTCATAATGACAGGGTCATTCCATGGACCCCTATTAGACCCGAGGCAACCACCCTTGTCACTACATGTGCATGATCCGCCAAGAAATTTTGGCAATTCACTGCAAAAACACACACAAAAACGCATTTTTATAAGATGTTAAGCCGAATATACAGTTTAAAGAATTATGACACAATAAGTTGGCACCAACCTTGAGTCAATAACTTCAATAAGTCTGCTCTGGTAGTTCGAACCAAGAACCTATGAAGAATATACATATAAGTTCTTATTCCGCAGCATTAATTTATATGGAACATGAGCCATGTTAGAAGATCACTCATCGAGCGTACATGGATCTTGGAAGAAGTTTTTGGGTCAAGGAATCCCTTAATACTGTTCCAGATCAGTTTAAACCCACTGCCTGCATTCACAACATACATCTGATGTAGCGTCTGCAAATTTATCTTCAGTTAGGAAGGTTGCTCAACCAAAACAACCTGGCACAGCACATTCATTCAAATGCACGAGTACCTCAGGATAGTAGTCACTGTCTACTCTCTGCATACGTTGGACAAGCTCCCTTGCGGTCTTTGAGAAATTCTTGAACCCCTGCAACAACAGTAAGAAACTGAGTATCTGACAGTATGAAAACTGAATGTTTCCACCCAATCACAGGGCCATTAGCATACCACGCCTTGGACGTCCAGTATAGTGGTAGTGGAGTCAATGTGCCTCTTGGCTGCCAGTGTGCAGGCAGGGAACCTCTCCCTGAAGGCCCTCTCGAATTCCTGCACATGGTACTTGATGTAGCGATCCACCGTGGTGATCTGCATGAGCTTGTTGGGATCAACTTTGCCCAGCCTCTCAATGTACACCGGCCTGCCTTCGCGGTCGACGCCATGGTAGCCCTGAGGATAGTACTGGAGTACATCGTCGAGCTCGTCGAACTCAAAGTCCTGACAAAATGAATCCGCGATTGTCCATGAATGGAAGAAACCAAAAATCATACAGCTTTGAGAACTTGTGAAATAAAACTGTGAATCTGAAGTCTCTCATCACCTCCAAGATCGTGTCGGCACCAAACTCTTTCCTCCACCTCAGCATCTCCGACCACATTTGCATCGCCTTCTCGGAATCGAACTTCCTGGCTTTCAGAAACCTGCATTTATCATCAAGAAAACGCACAGGATGAAGTCATTAATGGCAAATGGGGGAATAGCTAGAACGAGGGCTTTCCCCTCCCCTGCAATCGATCGGACCTCAGCATCATGTGGTAGTCGTCGTGCTTGTCCGGGAGGAGGCGGTGCGCGGCGAGACGGTCGCGGAAGGCGGCGACGGCGCGCTCCTCCTCGGCGTCGCGGACGTCCTCGATGGAGATGGCCGCGGGGAACCGGAAGTCAGTGACGCGCCGCCGGGCGCGCTTCTTGCGCAGCGCATGGATAGCCTTCCGCGGCAGCGACCCGATCTTCCGACGCCGCCGGTCGTCCTCGGAGTTGGGATCGCACAGAGATATCTCGTGCTCGTCGGCATGGCTCACTGCAGTGAGGGAGAGCGGCGCGTCAGCTCCATCGTTTTGTTTGAGCCAAGAAACCAAGAAAAACCGCGTTTTACTACCTGACATCGCTGTGATTCCGTGTCAAATTTGGGATTGCGCGCAGTGTCGGAGGAGCTCCCGAGATCAATCAAATAGGAGAAGCTTGCATTCGCTCGCTGCTACAAACAAGTCGTTGTAAGGTCTAAAATCCAAAGAGGCAGTAAATGGCGCCGAAGTTATGAATCCTAGGAGCTCCAAAAAAGAAAGCTGAACAAGAACCGATGACAGCAACAGCTCAACTCGCTCGAAAAACCGATCTTTGTACACATCCATGAAAACAGAAGCACAACGGATGAGATGCACGAAAACAGACATTTTTTTTTCCCGAATGCAGCCCGCGAGATCCCGAAAACAGACCTTTCCGATTGCCGTCGGCTGCAGGTAACCGCTACGGTGCGGCGATCCGGCCTATCTCCGGCGACCGCGAGACTGGAAGGAAGGGCAGCTCCCTGGCCGCCGATCACACAACACTTGTTTATATGTATGTACAAGGGAAGGGCCGAGGGCGGGGAGTGCGTGTACTAGTATCCCGGTCCCGGTGCGGTGACTACACGCAGGCGTCCTCAGGCAGACACGCCGGAGCGCGGACTGGAAAAAAGGCGTCTCGTTCGTTTGCTTGCCTGCGATGGCATCAGTCAGTCACAGCGAGAGCGAGCTGCCCTCTCATGAGATGAGCAGTCTCGCACGCATGAGCTACGGAGAAGTAGAGCTGAAAACGAAGCTCACGGGCCGGTGCGCCTGCACAGCACGGCAGGGCACGCCGTCCCACTCCGGTGTCAGAATTCTTTACGGAGTTTTTAGGCTGAAAAGACTCGAAGAGCATCAGACAACCTTGTATGTACTGGTATGGACGTATGGCGAGGAGTTTTTAGACCAGCTAGCTCAATTAACAACTAATTCTAGCTGCTCGATTAGCAACGTTTCTTTATTAGATGGAATCAGAGACCTTGATCCGCTGCAGCACCGATTGGACTCGTCTCAGCTCGGGGCCCGCCGACGGGAGCACGAAACGAGTAGTAGACTGTAGGAGTAGGTAGAAAGAGAGGAACAGCATCGTCCCGCGACGAGGAGAGAATGGCAGGGGCACTGCACGCCGACTCGTCCCGTCTCGCCGTCGTGGAGGAGACGCGTCGGCCGGAGTGCCGGACCGGGCTGGAGCTCACCGGCGACTGTACAGTACAGGACTTGGTCTTGGAGTCAAACTCAAACTCGCGGCTGACGCTTTCAAGTAAAAGTAATCTACTCCTGTATGTATTAGTAGGGTTTATCAGAGTTTTGGACTGTAAAAAGGGGTACCACACCATACCAACCCCCTCTCTTTGTCGTGTTATACGGTGTTGCCTCGTGACTGTACAGTTCTCCGGCGTGCCGTGCCGTGCCGTGCTCCACCGCACAGGAGTAGTATTTTACTCCTCACTCATCAAATCTCACGCGCCTGCCTTCTCGCTCGCATCGACAATGTGCGGTGACCAATGCGAGGCTTGTTGGGGCATTCGGGGGAGCATGCCAGCATGTGCTTCTTGGGTACGAATTAGGGCAGAGCTGCACGTGCCGACGGCTTGCACTTGCCGGTAAGGCGGCAGTGGCGACGTGCCGTGCCACGCAGCTAGGGGCCCGACCTGGGGCTTGGACCCTCTCGCCCGGCGGCCGACCAGGTCCGTCCAGCCCACCACTGGTTGGTGAGCTTCGTTTCAGGCCCGCCCGCCCGCCCGCCATGGACAGATGAGCACGAAGACTGGAAGAGGCGTTTCGCTCCCTCCCTGGTCACCTGCTGGCGACCCCCGACTGCCATGTTGGGTCCTTGTCATCTTGCCGGTGGATGTACTACATCCAAATGCCGGAGTCCACGAAAGCTATAATGGCTGCGGAAAGATGGCTCTGGACGTCTGGCGGTCTGGCCACTACATGCAGCGGCCAGCAGAACGGCTGCTCCGGTGCTCCCCCAACGCTCTAGCGCGCGGCCGGGCCGGGCCGGCGGCTTCTGGATGCTTTGGTGTTGGTGGTGACAAGTCAAACGCTCTTTGCCGTCTCGTGGCCCCTGCAGCCGATGCCAGAGGGGTTTGTTATCATGAATGTTATGGGCCAACGTGGCCAAGTTTCCACTTAGGTTGGGTTCTATTAAGGGCCGTAAGCCCGACCCTGTGGGGGTATAAACCCCTATACCCTTACGGCTAGACTTCAGCTAGGAAGCTTGGCCCACTACGAGACGAGTTCAAGGCTTGATCCGACAGCCCACGTTTCGTGCAAGGAAACAAGACGTGG
>Ga0182004_10003550_pt1 | contig 12414 bp, 5 predicted proteins | sample Sormic07211540_1_FD_120479 | JGI IMG/M metagenome (GOLD analysis project Ga0182004, IMG submission 120479) | Endophyte microbial communities from Sorghum bicolor roots, Mead, Nebraska, USA - 072115-40_1 MetaG | ecosystem: Host-associated > Plants > Roots > Unclassified | place: USA: Nebraska... | reverse complement strand
GCCGGTGGGGCGGTGGAAGAAGGTCTCGCCGTAGGGGGAGTGCGCCACGGGGCCCGGCGCCGTGGAGTAGTGGATGAAGTTGCCAGTGTCGGTCAGCGAGTCGCCGAACGCGAAGAAATGGCTGTAGCTGGAGGTGCGGAGTGCCGCCGCTGCTGCCGGCGTGGCGGGCGCGCAGTACGCGGCGACGGCGGTGGTGGCCACGGCGATGAGCAACAGCGGCAACGGCAGAGCCTCCGCCATGCCTGCCCCGAGTCTGGAACTTGGCCACAAATTAAACGCAACACAAACAGTGTGGTTTGGATTGCCGTGTGCCTGCCTGCTAGTGGTCTCTATACTCGTATACAACCTCTTGCTCATGCCATGTCCCGTCAAGTCTCGACGCTGAACTACTGTGCTTGGTCAGCTCTCGGCAGCAGCTCACGTGATGGGCCGAGGCCCACAGATAACGAGGAGAATGGGCAGCTTGGACTCCAGTTGGGCTGAAGTCTGTTTTTCCACAATGGGCTGATTTTAAACTTCGGTGTGGTTGGGCCCCAAGACAAAACAACTAGCTCTGGGCTCAACGGGCCTCAAGAGGTCAAAAATACACCTGGGCTGAACTTGGTTTGTTACCAACATTTGCCTTTTTTCCCCGAGTTTTTGGCATGTAAAAGTTGCCAAAAGTTAAGCAAAGATGTTTTCAAAGATTTAGCTAACCCAAATATGAGATGCTAGCAAACTTTGGTACTAAACCAAATGGTTGCTAAAGCTTACTCATATTTTTTAATCACACTCCTCGGCTCTATAGTCTTATATTAATCAATGATAGCTCAACTGAATCGTGAGTTATAACAATATTTACACGACTAGACTCCATACTCTTGGTACAAGGAGAGACAAAATTAGAAAAAAAAAATATTTATAGTCGGGAGCACGTGATACATCATCGGGTCACTGAAGCTGGGTATTATGTGTGGAAGCTATTTCCCCACTGTGCATTACAACCGATGGTGCATGGCAAAAACATGGTCTTACGTGATGCAAGCTATTTCCTGTGTGGATCGCATAGAACTAAAGTGTAGGTATATGCTAAAAGTTGAACTAACATTTAGGTGGCTAAAATTTAGTCTAGTGTTGTTTGAATATACAGACTAAAAAAGTAAAACTAAAAGTAATAAACATAAACTCGTATACACTCTTTAGTCATGAACTGAGTGTAGCTTAGTTGGTTAGTTTTTTCGTGGTGCAACACACTCATCCTAGTTCAACTCGAGTTCAAGTTTCCGAATTTAACGACATTGTGTTTTTCAGTGGTAAAACGGTGTTGTTCTGTTCGCTGGTCTGAAAAGTCATGACTTGGCTGGGAGAAAAACACTACTAATTGACAGAAAAAATACAGCTGATAAGACAAGCAAACGGGTAGGGGTAGTATTTGCATACATGTATTTATAGAGGTGAATGCGTCAGCGTGTTGAATGTTTGCGTATTCTAGTGTAATTTGCAAAAAAAAAAACTCTTTAGTCCATACTAGTTCACATTTACCAACTAATAAACTAATGCTATTTGGGGTGGAAACTAAAAAAATAGTTCTTTTTTTTAGAGTAAAAATAGTTATCTTTTAATCGACCTGTTGGGATTCTCAGACCTAAATGGTTTATTCATAGTATAAAATAGGCCAAGTCTTGTTTTATTTTAGCACTGCTGTCGTTAGACCATTTCACCATACTTCAGTTAGAAAATAGTTTGCGAGTATGTAAGTACATAATACAAACCTATATATAATTTTTGTGTAAAAAAGTTAAAATATCTTGTAATTTAGAAAGCAAATACTACTAGATATCAACCATCAACATATATAATACTTTCTTCGTCCCAATATAACTTTTACTGTGGACAGTATTTGCGAACAATTTTTACTGTGGATTGCGATACAGCAATAATAGCCGACAGTGACAAGTTAGAAGATCTCCAAATTACGAAACTTTTGGAATCCATGCTCGCCAACGGTTAGGAGATGGAATCCAATCGAATCGAAGCAGTAAAAATTCTCCAATCTTGAGAGCGAACCCCCATCCGGCTTTCGTTTCCGCCGCGGCGCCGCCCAATCCCAAACCCTCCTCCCCAACTCCCCTGTTCCGTTCCACTGTGCCCCACACTGTCACCGGCCATGGCGGCCTCCTCCTCCCGCGGCGCCCCCGCCGCCGCCGCCGCCGACGACAACGAGACCTACCTCCTGGGCTTCCTCATCTCCAAGATCGTCGGAATGCGCTACTACCACGGCAAGATCTCCGGCCGCGAGGCCGTCGGCCTGGTCCGCCAGCCGCTCAACACGTACGACAGCAACGCCATCGCCGTCTTCAACGCCCGCAACGAGCAGGTCGGACACCTCCCGGGCGCACTCGCGAAGGTGCTCGCCCCGCTCCTCGACTCCCACCTCATCGCCGTGGCGCAGGGCATCGTGCCCCGCTCGGGCTCCAAGATCAACCCCAACGCGTACAACCTCCCCTGCCAGGTCCACCTCTTCGCGCGCCCCGCCGCCGCCGCCGTCGTCGAGGCCGCGCTCCACGAGGCCGGCCTCGACCTCATCCACGCCGACCACCCCGAGTTCGCCCTCTCCCAGGCCGCCGCGGTCATGGAGCGGACCAAGAAAGGCGACCGGGACGTCGATAAGCTCTTCTCGCTTGTGGGGAAGAAGGAAGGGAAGAACCAGATTCAGCCCATGGACCCGCCCGGGGATGTCGTGCTATCCGAGCTCTTCGGACACCAGAAGGAGGCGCTGGGGTGGATGGTGCACCGGGAGGAGTCCGCCGACCTGCCGCCCTTCTGGCAAGAATGTGAAGATGGGGGATTCGAGAACGTGCTTACCAATCAGAAGACGGAGAATCGGCCGCCGCCGCTGAAGGGCGGGATTTTCGCTGATGATATGGGGCTAGGGAAGACGCTTACGCTACTGTCATTGATTGGAAGGACTAAAGCTCGCAATGTGGGTGTGAAGAAGGCTAGAGGGGGCAAGCGGAGGAAGGTCGAGGATGCAGAGGAGGGATCGCGGACCACGCTTGTCGTGTGCCCACCCTCAGTGTTCTCATCTTGGGTGACACAACTGGAGGAACACTTAAAAGCAGGCAGCCTGAAAGTTTACATATACCATGGTGAGCGGACGAGAGATAAGAAGGAGCTGTTGAAGTATGATCTCATTCTTACAACCTACAGCATCTTGGGGACAGAATTTGAGCAGGACGACTCACCGGTGAAGGATATCGAGTGGTTTCGTGTGATTCTGGATGAAGCACATGTGATCAAGAACTCTGCAGCACGCCAGACGAAGGCGGTCATTGCTTTGAATGCAGAGAGGCGGTGGGTCGTCACTGGGACACCCATTCAGAACAACTCATTTGATTTATACCCCCTAATGGCATTTTTGAGATTCCAGCCTTTCTCAATCAAGAGCTACTGGCAGAACTTGATCCAGCGACCCTTAGAGAAAGGGAATAAGACTGGTTTGTCACGGCTGCAAGTAAGTTATTGAATTTTCCCTTCTTAATTCTCACTGTATTGCCCATCTTTATCGTTGCACAACTGTAAAGATCTAGGGACTAGAAATTATGGGTAGCTGTCAAATGCGCTTGATTCTTGAATGGTAAAAGCCTAAAAGGCGCTAACTGCAAACCTGATAGTACAGTTATCTACTTATATGTGTAACTCATTGTGTTTTAGTGGTAGGAAGTCATACAGTCTGTGTTGCTTTGAACTCAAATATTACTTGGCAGCTGCCATCACAATTTGCTTCCGCATATATAATTAGCATTAAATTATTTATATCTAATTCCAACATGGTACAACATGCAGTAAAAAAGACATGACACACTGGTCTGCTTTAATTTGTAAATCTGGTGTTTGAAACAATGCACGTTCAAAGTGTTCTAAAAAAATGATTATCTTTCACTCACAAATCTTGAATTTCTTTGTGTGCTTATTCCAGAACCTCCTAGGCGCTATTTCACTGCGCAGAATCAAAGATATAGACATTGGAACCAAAAGCACGGTTGACCTTCCCTCCAAAACTGTTTTGGCATGTTATATTGATCTTTCTGCAGAGGAGCGTGAATACTATGATCAGATGCAACAGGAAGGGAGAAACAAAATGCAGGAATTTGGTGACAGGGATTTGATTTTGAGAAATTACTCAACTGTGCTTTATTTCATTCTGAGGCTCCGCCAGCTCTGTGATGATGTTGCATTGTGTCCTTTAGACATGAAAGCATGGTTTCCTGCAAACTCTATCGAAGGTATGCCCTTTTTAATTTTTATTTTAGTAACCAAAGATATTGTATGGCCATAGAAAGCTTTTCGTCTGCCCAACTTGATAGTTGAGATGTGCTAACCCAAAATGGATGTGCTTCTTAGTTTCATCTGCCTGATTTCATGAATTATTATGTTATTTTTTTCAGAAAGGACTTGTATCTTATTTTATTTACAAAGAAATGGCAAGTAGTAATTGTTTTTAGTTTACCCATTCAAGCTTAACAAATGATACTAGTTGGTTTTATGCTTAATTTGATTAAACTTATATCTCTCTTTGGAGTGGATGTTTAGCATGTATGAAGTGTCAGGGAATTGTATTAGAGAAAGAAATAAACTCATTTTATTCACCAACAATGGTCATATGTTATTGCACTGTGCAAAATACTGTCGTTCTTCAAAGAGGCCTTAGATCTTTGCATGTGCCTTCAAATTGTTTTCTACAAGAGTTCAATACTGTTGGATTACTCTTGTTCTAAGACACCACATTGCCAAGAAATGTCATTATGCTATCAGCTCAGCCAAGTTAGATAGCAGCTCTGCTTTCTGGGAAAGAAAAAGGACCTTTCATGTTGTAAGGACATCATCCGTAATAAGTTTCATTCCTTTATTCCATACAAAAAAATTCTTTATGTATTATCAGGCCTAGTAATTGTTAAATAAAATGTTAATGTACATTTAATTGTAATAGAATACTCCCTCCTACCACAAATATAAATCATTTCGGACATTGGAATGGTCTACAACTTAGATCGTTAACTAGCAGTTTCTATATAAACATGGTCTACAATGTGTATTTTCATGATTAATCTGGTAACATCAATCTTATGTTGTCAACCAATCTGACTCTTTATGTATTGATAGTCAAAGTTCTAAAATCTGACCATTAAGAATCCTAAAACTCCTTATATATACAGTAGGCCCGAATATGAAATATTTCCTTTATTATATGGTTCATACCAGTTACCCAGTCAGATCTAGTGATTAGTTTAGGTTATCAATGCTTAATGAAATCCTAGGTTGATCAGCGAGAAGTGCTTGAATGTATAATGAGTTAATGACTAATCTTTGTGTTCTTGAGATATGAACTAAAATTCTGGAAAAAAATGTGGAGAGAATAAATTTATAATTTTTAACAGGTTAGATTAGATTTTCTTATGCTTTTGCATGATCATTACAACCTGATGTGGTGTTCATCTTTCACTTCGATATGCCTTCATGCAGATGTGTCAAAAAATCCAGAGCTGTTGAAGAAACTGGCCTCATTGGTTGACGATGGAGATGACTTTGACTGTCCGATTTGCCTCTGTCCACCAACTAAAACGATCATAACCAGCTGCACTCACATATACTGCCAGACCTGCATCATGAAAATCCTCAAGAGCTCCAGTTCCCGATGTCCAATATGCAGGCGGACCTTATCCAAAGAGGACCTCTTCCTTGCTCCAGAGGTAAAGCATCCTGATGAAGATGGATCAAGCAACCTTGAGTCTGACAGGCCCCTCTCCTCCAAGGTTCAAGCATTGCTGAAGCTGCTGAAGGCTTCACAGAATGAAGACCCCTTGTCGAAGTCTGTTGTTTTTAGTCAGTTCAAGCAGATGCTGATCTTGCTGGAATCTCCCCTCAGAAAGGCAGGCTTTAAGACACTACGTCTCGATGGCTCAATGAGTGCGAAGAAGAGGCTGCAAGTCATCCAAGAATTCACTCACGGTGGCCCTGACTCCCCAACTGTGCTACTGGCCAGCTTGAAAGCTGCGGGAGCCGGCGTGAACCTCACAGCTGCCTCGACGGTGTACCTGTTTGACCCATGGTGGAACCCTGGGGTAGAGGAGCAAGCCATGGACAGGGTGCACCGGATCGGACAGAAGAAAGAAGTGAAGGTGATAAGGCTCATCGTGAAGGACAGCATCGAGGAGAGGATACTGACCCTGCAGGAGAGGAAGAAGCGGCTGATCAGCAGCGCATTCGGGAAGAAGGGAGGCAAGGATGAGAAGGAGATGCGCGTCGAAGAGCTCCGGATGATGTTGGGCCTAGATTAGTAAGGAAAGGTTGGCTGCTGGTGGTAGTAGACTAGTAGTAGTAGTAACTAGCGTTCCTTCTGTTGCAAGTGATACGAGTGCTAGCTCTGGGGGTGCAAGTTGTAGCTAGGGCGATGGAGCTGAGAAGGCTTGTTGAAGCGCTCTGCCTAGCCGGGGGAGCATCTGATGTTAGAAGAGCTCCCTTGAATTTCAGTTTGTTCAGTGTAGGCGTAGGTAGGGCTGGAAGGAAACGAAATCCAGGCATGCGTGCATGTATCCTCTGATGCTAAACATTAGCACTAGATCAGTGCTAAATGCATGATGGAGAGTATGGTTTTGGAGTCCAGAGCTGTAATGATGAATGCCTGTTATTACTGAACACGGTCAATCTAGAGTACATTGTTTGTTCTAAATGAATTGCGTTTCTAGCTTTGCTATTACTTATACTACATCCAATTGGACAGTTCGTAGTGCACTGCTGGCCTGCTAATCGGATCACATGTCGAAAATGCTCTGATTGGAACCATAGCGAGTAATTAAACAAACCAAGCACCCATGTTGTGTATTCATGTTCCCAAAGAAAATATTTGTATTAGCTGAAACATGAAACGCAAAGGTTATTTAGCTCAGACCAGGCAACGGATGAATAGTAGTTAGTGAAAATCAAGCGCCCAAGTTAGCTCGATTGCGCCAGTGGGCCAAAGCCAATTATCCATCCATCGGCCTAGCCCACTGCCACAGGTCACGAAATTTCCCATTTCTTCCTCCCCTAGCAGTCAGTTGAGTTGCAAGCGCGGGTCGCCTAATCGCATTCGCCCATTTCTTCCTCGTCTGGTGCTCCCGGGAAGAAGTTACTCGTAACAAGGAGGACCAGCACAAATCCAGCACTGAGGCGGAGGATTTCACTCTGCTAGAAACGAGGAAGCACATTCGCCGGCTGGGCCAATGCTGTACGCGTGCGTGCGTGGTTGAGATTGGAACCACACCGTTGAGCGTGATGAATCTTCAATCATGAATACTAGTAGCCTTCACATGGTTTACATTGAGCATCAGGATGAGCAAAACTCAACTCATTTAAGAGAAACACTTGCCATATATACTAATTCGAGGTCTCCTGGGAAACAGCAAGAAGGTTTGGACTCAGATAGAGCAGAGAGGAGTCAGCAAAACAAAAATCGCCACAAATTCAAGGTCTTTTCTAGTTCAGAGATAGTAAGAAGGTTCTATACACCATATTTTAACTACAAATATTTACCCGTTCACAGACTGTTTATCCAATTCACATGGCAAAGAGAAGGCGATCAAGCAAGCAAGCAAGCAATCAGATATTTTTGAACCCACAGGATGAGCAATTTTTGCGTTGCAACTCCTGTGTTGTTCTCCAGTAATCGAACCAACTGAGGAGAACCACCAGCACCACAAAGTACATCATCCGTTCCAGAGCAACCCATACATAATCAGACAAGGGGCAGGTAGGCACAATCCACTTCAGAGCAGTTCATGGGGAATATCTTCCCCAAAAAAATCCTGGGGAATATATATATATATAGCACCACACCAATGTGCATGCACGAAACATGCAACATCTCCCAGATGCCAGAACGCAGCACTGGGATCAAACTGAAATGAAATCACCAAACATGAACAGGCTTTTCGTCGAATACCAAGCACACAGAAACCCAAACCACATTATATTCACACCAGTCGGTTTCATTTGTCGACAGGGCAATGCAACCAAAAAGAAGGCCAAATCTGTTGTTTATCTACTCGCGACCAAGCTCAAACAGGCATTTGATCGAACACCTAGCTAGTGCACCCCAAAACCCTCATCACCAAAACTGAACTGGGTCGAACGCCATGATCACAGGCACCGGAAGCGTAACTCACGGATCACGGAGCGGAGAGGAGGCTTCAAGCTCCAGCCCCCGCGCTACCCCCGCCGCCGCTGGCTTAGAGGAGCCCGACGAGGAGCAGGAGGAGGAGGACGGCGGGCGCCACAGCGAGGACGAGGAGCAGCTCGGGGCCGGCGACCCGAGCGTGGGCCGCGGCCTCGCGCCGCGCCGCCGCGACCTCGGCGCGGCGGAGCAGCCCCTCGGACCGGAGCCGCGCGAGCTCCTGCAGTGCAAAGCGCGCCGCACGGTGATTCTCGAGCGACGGAAGGAGAACGTGCGGGGGGGCAAAACGAGGTGAGAGCTGGGGAGGACGACTGGATGAGGGAGTTACCGCTGCCGAGGAGGAGGAGGAGGAGGTCCGGCGGCGATCCTGCGCCGGCGTCGGCGCGCGGGGTCGGCGGAGGGAGGCGAGGAGGAGCGAGGCCCTGGCGCAGCGGAGCGCGGCGAGGTGCGCAGCCGCGGCGTCGGGCGCCGGCTTGGTCTCCTTCTCCATGGCCGATGCTGCTTCTCCGCTTGGCGTGCCCGCCGGGGGACTCTGGAAGAGGGTTTTGGGCAGCAGGAGCAGGGTTTTGGTCCAAAACCAAGTCCTTGTTAGCCCAAGATCCAAAAACTTTTCAAAATTCTCCGTCACATCGAATCTTTAAACACATGCATTAAGTATTAAATATAAACGAAATTAAAAACTAATTGCATAATTTGGTCGAAATTTACGAGACGAATCTTTTGAGCCTAGTTAGTCCATGATTGTACAATAATTACCACAAACAAACGAAAGTGCTATAGTGTTTAAAAAAATTTCGGCAGGTAACTAAACAAGGCCCAAAATATGCCTGCCTGATAAATACCATCCTCCATTGCTTACGGTCAAATTTGAATGTAAAACGTTGTGGTCAAATTTGAATATTTACTGCAGTGGTGTCTGTTCTGTACCAACAAGGCCTTGTTTAGTTTCAAAAAAAATTTGTAAAATTTTTCAGATAACCCATCACATCGAAACTTTAGACGTATGCATGAAGTATTAAATATAGACAAAAATAAAAACTAATTACACAGTTTGGACGAAATTGACGAGATAAATCTTTTGAGCCTAGTTAGTCTATGATTGTACAATATTTATCAAATACAAACGAAATTGATACTATTTACATTTTGCAAAATATTTCGTAATTGGAAATGGACTAGTGGAGTATTTAGAGTGGTTCACACACACAAAAAAGTGTTAAACGTTTGGGCTGGGCTGGGCCAACTGTGGTGAGCCCAACCGGCGGCCTCAGCAGTTTCGTGGACCAACCCATGAGAGCAGCTCGATTCCGCCCGGCCCGCGATGACAAAACGGCGGCGGCCGGCAGCCACAAGTTTTCCTTCAGCTGTTAATGCTGCTCCTGTGAATGACAGTGAGCTGAGCCGCTATTAATGAGTGGTTCGTTGCAAATTGCACGTCGATCGGTTGGCGACTCAGGGCACTCACAAAATCCAAGACAATTAACTACATATTATTTATGGTATTTTGCGGATGTAGCAGCATATTTATTGAAAAAAGAGGTAGAAAAAATAAAACTTTAAGTCTTATTTAGACTCTAAGTCCACATTGTTCAAGATAATAAATAACTTTAGACTCTATGATAGAGTCTGCATTGTGAGTGCCCTCATAAACAAAGCCTAACATTGACTCCTTATTTTTATAAAAATATTTATCGAAATATATTATATGTATATGTTTATAAAAGTATTTTTCAAGACAATAGTTATTATAATTTTAAATTTAATAATTTAAAAATTATTTATAATTTATATTTGATCTAAATCTTGTCTAAAATAACTTTATTTATAGATACTCAGGGCCACGGCCGGCCGGTGAGTGTCAACCACAGTCACATTTCTGTAGTCACATGCCCCGCGCATCCGATCCATCCACATCAAATAATGCGGGTGGTTGGCTCGAATACTTGTGAGCTTGGCTTATCATTGCATTATTGCATTGAGGTAAAAGAAGTCATGAGGAGCTCGCCTTACAAACACAACAAGCAACCTAGGTAATGAGTTTAGAGTTCGGATCTTTTCTACTGCTCCCTCTATTTCAAAAAGATATAAAATCTTATTTCTCATGGAGTTGAATATCGTTAACTTTGAATAAATCCACACTAAAAACTACTAATCTTTATGATTTATGATATCAAATAAGTATTATTAGATTAATTATAAAATATACTATCAAATAAGTATTATTAGATTAATTATAAAATATCTTTCTGTTCTAGGATGTCTATTTGGAGCCATAAATACGAATGTCATTTTGTTTTATAAGTCTAGTAAAAATTAATAAAATTTGAGACAATCTAAATCAAAACTGTATTTACTTCTATTCTTTTGGGACAGAGGTGATACAGAAGAGCAATACGCCACAACGGTACAGCCGTACAACAACAGCGGCTGCTCCTGGTGCTGCTTCAATTTTGGTGCTGGTGCGGGAGCGTCTGCCATGTTTTGCAGTACGAGGGGCACCAGTACCTACAGTACTTTTTTTTTTATTGTGATGGACCTTGTCACGCTCGTGTCTCTCCGCTATCGGAAAGAACCATTCCATTGACACAGGCCCTGTCCTCTCTTGTTATTTTTCTTGACCAAGGCGATACTACAGTATATTCTTGAGACCCCCAAAGAACATATAATACAGCACTGCTAAGCTCCCTCTGTCCCTAATTAAATTCATTCCTATCCTAAAATAAGGGCATGTTCACTAGTCTAAAAAATCAAGATTAAAATTATTATTGACTGATTTATTGTGAAAGAAAAACACTGCTGGTCTTCAATAAGGATCCGTTCGCTGGTCTTGAAAGCTACATACAATTGTTAGAGTAAATTGATTTGTAGCGCCGATATATAGGCCACTATAAAAACCAAAAAATTTTCAAGATTCCTCGTCAAATCGAATATTGCGGCACATGTATAAAGCATTAAATATAGATAAAAATAAAAATTAATTACATAGTTTGCCTGTAAATCACAAGACGAATTTTTTAAGCCTAGTTACTTTAAGATTGGATAATGTTTCTTAAATAAAAACAAAAATATTATAGTATCGTTTTTTAAAAGATTTTAGAACTAAACAAGTCCATAATTCATCGGGCCCGCTTTTTTTTCCCATCCACGGACGCATTGTTGGGTTGGGCCAGCTGCTGTCGCTACCGTCTCCAAATCGAGTCGCGGCTACGCTCACATGGCTAGTACTCCTAGTGGAGTGGACACCGGCGGGGTCCGGCTCCGGCCGCGGCAGGGCACACAAGATACGTGAAACTTGGACACGTATTCCCACGCGGCCAGGGCCTGTTTGGTTGGTCGCACTAAAATGTACTGTCTATTATATCAAATATTCGGATATATATATATATAAAGTATTAAATATAATTATTTATAAAACTAAAAACATAACTAAAAATTAATTTACGATACAAATCTTTTTAGTTTAATTAGTTTATAATTAAACACTAATTATTAAATGAAACGAAAATATTATTATACATGTTAAACATTAACAATGTCAACCAAACACAGAATCAACCCGTTTATATTGATTTGTAGCGCCGTCGGAGTATCGGACCCGTTTATTTTCCCACAAGACACGGACGCAATGTCTAGCACACTTAAAGAGTACTACTCCGCAGTTCCAGTACCACACTACACATGGAAAGTTAGGCCGGCTCCTACGGTGCAAAGACCTATTTAGTTATAGTATTTTTATTTATATTTAATAATTATTATTTAATTATAAATTAATTAAATTTAAAAAAATTAAATCTCATTAATTATAATTAGTTATTTTTTATATATATTTAATATTTTCATATATACTCGGATGTAACTACCAGGCTCGAATCGTAGAATTTGATATGATGAAAAATGCTATTTTTTTTTAAAAAAAAAACTCGGATGTAACTACCAGGCCCGAATCGAGTCGCACCTACAGCAGAGTGACAAAAACAGCATGCAAATCCCGTCGCCTAAACTGGAGTACTCCGTAGAGTAGGAGTAGTGGACACGCGGGGTCACAAGAAACGTGAAACACGGACACGTGTTCCACGCCCAGTGATGGCTACCGCCGCCTGACAAGTGACAAGAACAGCATGCAAATCCCGTCGCCTAAACCTGCCACGTGGGCGCTAGCAGCTAAAAACGTGCGAGACGCTGCCAGGTGCAACGTGTTCTCGTCGCGTTCAAGTTTGAAGTAG
>Ga0182004_10003549_pt1 | contig 12415 bp, 7 predicted proteins | sample Sormic07211540_1_FD_120479 | JGI IMG/M metagenome (GOLD analysis project Ga0182004, IMG submission 120479) | Endophyte microbial communities from Sorghum bicolor roots, Mead, Nebraska, USA - 072115-40_1 MetaG | ecosystem: Host-associated > Plants > Roots > Unclassified | place: USA: Nebraska... | reverse complement strand
TTCTTCCCCCTCCCTTCCTCCATCACCTTCTTTCTCTTTTCTTTTTTTCTCTTTTTTTTTTTCCTTTTTTTTTTTTTTTTTTTTTTTGCAAAATCGATAATGTAACATTTTCATTTATATTTGACAAATATTATCTAATCATAGACTAACTAGATTCAAAAGATTTATCTCGTAAATTATAGGCAAATTGTGCATTTAGCAATTAGTTATGATTTTTATCTATATTTAATGTTTCATGCATGCGCCGCAAGATTTGATGTGACGGAGAATCTGAAACCTTTTGCAAAATTTATTTGGAACTAAGACCTTGTTTAGAACCGAAAAGTTTTTAGATTTTGACAATGCAGTACTTTCGTTTTTATTTGATAAACTTTATCCAATTATGGAGTAGGTAAATTGTGCAATTAGTTTTTGTTTTTATCTATATTTAATGCTCCATACATACACCATAAGATTCGATGTGACAGAAAATCTTGAAAAGTTTTTGGTTTCTGGACGAACTAAACAAGACGTAAACAAGGCCTAAACTTGGATGGATTTCTCGTCTTTTCTTTTTGCTGCGGCTGCAACACTGGCAGGCAGGCACGTCAGGGTACAAATCTTGGCCGCAGCTGCAGCTGCAGCTCCGAGTTTGGTTGGTGAGCCACACACACCGAGAGAGTGACCTACTACCAGCGGTCGTCTAAACTCTGCTCCAATTTGTTTGTGACCTCAGTTGTTTCTTCTGCTGGAGACTAAATTTGTCACTTTTTGGGTCTTCTATAGCTTGACCTCGTTTCGTTTTTTTTTTCTTTTTGTTCGTGCATTTTGGCACAGGCTGTATACGTATGCTCGGCTCGTTCAAATGGGATTCCATTCCTAGCATGTCATCTACTACTGCTACCAGCGCGTTTGGTTTTTCTTTCGCATGTGTTGTGGAATTTAAGATTTCATGACATGAATATTGTCCTACGATTTTTTTTGGGAAAAAAATGAACCTAGCAGGATAGCATACATGAGTAAAGAAGAATGTTTAAACTTCGATCTAGGTATCTAAACATATGAACTAAAAAGTAAACTGATTTAATTTCTGGTGCACTTGAACTTCATCCACCAAAGGTTTTTGTTTTTAATTTACTTCTATTTTATGTATCCAAGCAGCATCGGACTAAACTTTATAGTCCAACTACACTTTAGTTTCAGATGATCCAAATATGACCTAAAACAATTACGAATTAAGCATGGGTCATCTAGTGGGGTTCCTTATAGTGAAACCTGCTCTTTTACCTTCAAGTCGGACTTGATGTGAGTGCTATTGTAATTCAGGGAAAAACAAATAATGACTAAAATAACTCAGGAAACGATAGGCTTGATAACAACACCGTAGAATCACTTTCAGATTGTTGCAGGCAGCTTCAACTTGTGACATTTCGCACTACAGTATCATGTGATTATATCTTACCTTATACTGGCCTTAGTTCGTGAAGAGAAAAATTTCGCGACACTGTAGCACTTTTCGTTTGTTTATGATAATTATTGTCCAACCATGAACTAACTAGTCTCAAAAGATTTGTCTCATCAATTTCGACTAAACTGTGCAATTAGTTTTTTTATTTTTATCTACATTTAATACTCCATGCATGCGTCTAAAGATTTGATGTGACGAGAAATCTTGAAAAATTTTAAGGTTTTGGGTGGAAGTAAACAATGCCCTAGTAAAGCACACGGAATGAAGAAAGTGTAACAAAAAACTCATCTTTGTTTGACCAATGCACGCGATGCTTATATAGATAAATCGATATATATTATATAGTAGGGCATGAGACTGATGGTGAGAGTGAGATGTTTTTTTATTGTTAATTAAAAATAGAGTGAAGTGGCGAGGGAAGGGATGGATGAGTGAAGTGATGGTCAGAGTTTTGTTTTGGTTGGGTGTGGAGAAATCAGACGAGCTTGACCGGCGACCGGCCGACGTGTACACTGGGAATCTTCAACCCTCTTTGCGCGTCGCTGGAATAAACAAAACCACAAGGTGCCTCCCCTGTCTCCTGATGACGTCAGAGGCGAGAGATCAGCACTAAGCCTGATGACGAGAGAGAGAGAGAGAAAGAGATATGCTCATCACTTTTGTTTCCTTGCCAATTAACTGACATCCAAAAGTGCCTTTTGTTACCTTCCCATGTGTCCAAAGAAAAAAAATGTTTCGTACGTGCACCGTGTATGTATTATTAGCTCTTTAGCAGCTTCATTCATTAGTTTTCAATGTTGTTTGGTTTAGTTCCCAAAATTTATCAAGATTCTTAATCCCATCAAATTTTGCGGTATATGTATAGAGCACTAAATATAAACTAAAAAAATAACTAATTGCACAGTTTATCTATAATTTGCTAGACGAATCTTCTGAGTGTAGTTAGTCCATAGTTGGACAATAATTACCAAACAAATAAAAATGCTACAGTAGCCAAAACAAAAAAATTAACCAACTAAACAAGGCCTTAGGTAGTTTGTTGTAAAAAATGTTTTACGTAGTTGGCTTTCTTTTTTACCCTTTTTTCTTTTTGTTATTTTGCTTAGGCTTTAACTCTTCTTCTAATATTAATATTTAAATTTGGTAAACCTCCTGCCAGTTTTACATAATTAGTTTCCATATAAGTTATTACAAGCACGTGCGACATTGCATTATCTTTTTATCTTCATGCTATGTGATATTCTATTCTTTGTAGGTACTTCTTCTATTCCAAATTATAAGTCACTTTGATTTTTTTACATCCATGTTACTATGCATCTAGATATAATTGTTAAGCTGATTTTCACTGAGTTGACCTAACAACCAACTTGGGCTTTTGATCCGAGCCCTGAATTATGGTTGGTGGGCCTCCATCGCGCAATGCTATAAAGAGGAAGGTGAGGGCCAAGGCGCTCAATACGAGGTTCACCACAACTGCCATAAACTCCACCTACATTCCTAACCCTAATCCGATAGGGTAGCGCTAAAGCGACGGGAAGCTCTACCACCACGCTGTAGGGACACCGTAGCCACGAGAGTCGCGTTGCAGATGTGCACCGTAGCCCTCTTCTACGCCCGTTGCTCCCATGTCAACCCTTAACCGACACCTGCCATCATCGACACCGTCGCCATGGCGAGCTCCTCCACCAAGCCCACCGAAGTTCAGCCCCATCTACCCCTCTCTCCCTCTCTTACTGACTCTCTAGTTCAAGTACCATGTCGATCTACAAGTTTATCCCGAATAGAAAAGAACACACACTAGATCTAAGCCTAGTTGACCTTGGTTTATACTAACGATAATAATATGTTTAGATACATAAGCAACTTAAATTTTGGAATGGAGTGAGTATACGTAATGTATGGCTTCTGTGTACGGCACCCTTGCATTGGGTTAGCAATTGCTGTTAGAATGTCCTTGTAATGGCAAATCACAATCAACAGGCGGCATGCACATGCTGAGATCTTCAATTAGCAGTTTAGCTCTTTTCTACATGAGTGAATGAGTGGTACAACATATTGTTTCAATTCAACTAGCTAGTACATGTACTCAAGCAACCTGTTCATCAAGCAAGTGGCGTGGCGAGTCGTTCCATCTCTATCTAGACTAGATCAGGATCTCAGTGCGTGGCTGTGACTTCAAGTTGCAAAAGGCTACCAATTGGACAGATGGTTCCTCCATAATTATATATATCGTTTACTTATCATTGCACCCTCCATTTCTTTTTTTTTATGAGGCGTATTAGGATTTGGAAGGGGGAAAAAGGCTTTAGGAGTGCACTTAGCTTTGCCAACTAGTTTCTTCTAAACTATTATTGCCATCAGTTGCAACAAAATAAAAGTTGTAGTGATTTGTTTTTGGAAAGATGGGAGTTGTATTGAAATGTTTGTCAAACACAAGTATATTTTTTATATGTGGGTACTTCATAATCCTCAACTTAATGATTTCTTAATACCAAGACATTATTATCTTGAACATAACAACATAGTACAGAACTAGGACTAGCCTTAAGTTACAAGTAGTTACTCTCTCACTCGTTTTAATTTAGTCCACATTCCTTTGTTTAGGAAAATTAGTCCAAATTAATGTTGTATATACTTAATTAACGCCTCCTTCTATCAGACGTTTTTAGCTTGGTTTAAAAATTCCCGGCACAACGTGTACTCCCTTCATACTTATTAAGAAAGACGTTTTGGACAAGGTTTGAGTTAAACATTGGGAAAATAAATCATAAATAACTTTTAAGTTATTGAGTTTGAAAATACGAAAACCATATGAATAGATTTGTCTTGAAAAATACTTTTATAAAAATATACATATATCTTTTTTAATAAATATTTTTATAAAAATAAAGAGTTAAAATTATATTTTAAAGATTATGTCACTGTCTTAAACGACTTTCTTTATAGGCGTAGAAGGAGTAGCATATTATCATCTGATGCTACGACGTGTGTACCTCTGCAAGTGGACAAGGGCAGGGCCGAGTTGTGTTGGTCCGGTGGGCGCGTCCATGCAATGCAGGTAGTCCAGCACAACACAACACACGTGCGTGTGCATGCTTGTTGCTGACCAGCCTGCATATTTCCTTCGATTTTAGAATGATGATATCAGAACTCAGAAGCTTCTGTTGAACGATCCCATCCCGATCCGCCGGTCGTGTGGAAACAGAGGAAGTATCCTGGTTTCCGTCCGTACCATGGGATGGCACAGCTGCTTTCGTCACACAAGTTGGACGAGTTGGGCCGTGTTTAGTTTATGAAGGAAAAAAGTTTCACGACACTGTAGCATTTTCGTTTGTTTGTAGTAATTATTATTCAACCATAGACTAACTAGGGCTCAAAAGATTTGTCTCGTAAATTTCGACCAAACTGTACAATTAGTTTTTATTTTCGTCTATGTTTAATACTCTATGTATGCATCAAAGATTCGATGTGACGAGGAATCTTGAAAAATTTTGAGTTTTAGGTGGAAGTAAACAAGGCCTTGGTCGCTCTTGAACTCCACAGATTTAATTTGGCTTAAATTTTAAACGACAAAAGTTTCTCCAAGTATCCGGGTTACATAGACGAAGAAAGAAAAAGAAAAAAGGAAAAAAAAGGAAAAAAAGAACAAAATTGCCTGTAAATTAAACGTTGTTGTTTGTGACATGAGGAGACAAAACCCTTTCAGTTTCAGGATTTGACCTAATTATTAATCAAACATTGTTTTATCTCCCTATGGATGGGATTAAATCTACTAGCCTAATAGTATAATTTGTCCTCTTGCTACTGATCTCGATCACCAGTTGACAAATTAAACCTTAGAGAATGTGAAGCTGAAACAGCAGCTGCTCGAAACCTATAGCTGGGAGATAAGGCTGGAGATGCGTGTTAGCAACATTAACTTTCGACGAAATAAAAAAAAAAGAAAAAGTCAACCGTTGCATGCAAGCAAGCATGCGAAACGGCGTCGTTAGCACGTACGGTACGGACGTGTCAATTGTCAACGAGCTCAGCAACGGACACGGTATGTGTTTGACGGACACGGTATGTGTTTGACATCCTGCGTGTGAGGTTTTCAAAGGCATCACGGCTTGGTGTGGTGTGGCATTCTATAAGAGCAACTGATTAGGTACAAACAGCTAGTACGACCATGCCGCATTTGATTCGGATCCCGGAAAATTAGTCGGAATTTGACTGGAAATTCAACAGTAACGCACGCAACATTTCTAGTAGTCCAAATAAGTTGAGTACACTAGTACCTGCCATCTCTGCCTCCATGCTACAGATGATAAGACTGTAGATAACAGGGCTTGCTCGGATCTGGAGAGCGCTTTGCAATTTACCTGTTGGACCTTTTAAACTTGTATAAGTCAATTTTTTTTTGGATTGGTTCATATTTGGAAATTTCTGAGGTCACACAAAGATTATAATAAAGATTTTTTTTAAAAAAATAATAAGAGGACACAAGTAGAAATGCATGCAGTGTGACTCTGTAGTACTATACGCCTAGTAAACCGCATCTCCCGCAAACTCTAGCCCACTAATGGGCAATGCCATACTGCATACTGAAGGGCATTAAGAAAACATTGGCATACATTACATTACCCGAGCCCAAAGGCATCTAACATGCACCCTGTCAATCTTAAGCACAGTACACTTAGTACATGCCAAAACGACCTTAAGCAAACACACAAGAATGTCATAGTTTCATAAACAATAACAAACAAAATCATTCGATATTTCGATCCAAAGCTAACATAATAGAGTACTTTTAATGAAACAACAATAAAATACAGCAACACCACTACAACCCATGCTATCGTCTCAGTCAGACCATTTGAAGGTAGCAATTACAAGTTCCATTGTTCACACAATCACGACTAGTCTCGAAACGAAAAGGTTCCATACTAGGGAAGCGCTTCCTAGTCTGCCTTACGGTTCCCATTCGTGGTGGGTGATCTGGACCGGTCTCCACGCCTTCTGTCATGGGGTGAACTGCCCCTGCGGTCTCTTGAGCGTGAGCGCTCCCTTCTGCGGTCCCTTGAACGGGACCGGTCCCTCCGGCGGTCCCTTGAGCGAGACCGCTCCCTCCGGTCCCTTGAGCGGGACCGCTCCCTCCGGCGTTCCCTTGAGCGAGACCGTTCCCTTCGATCCCTTGAACGGGACCGCTCCCTTCTGCGTTCCCTTGAGCGGGATCGCTCCCTTCTGCGAGGGCGGTAAGGTGATGGGCTCCTTTGAGATCCTCCTGCATTTTTAAGAAAAAATATTAAAAATATAGCTGCAATTCAAAATGCAAAAGGAAAAAAAAGGAACCGTCACAAACCCATGTTTTTCCTTACTAATAATGTTTTAAGCACATGTGGATCACAAGCCTATAAAAGATATATGCAACCAATTTTGCACATACTGTCACACAAGTTTCCCATGGCTATGCTTGTGATTTTCACTACTTCGAAAGTGTGATTTTAATCAAGGAAAACAATGGCCTAAACGACTGATGTGTACTCAAAGCTTTGATATTGTGGAATTATGCCAGTTAAAAATATAGAACACCACCTAGATCACAGATGTCTACTCGGAGCTTAGATAGTGTGGAATTATGCCAGCTAAAAATAGGGAACACCATAGAAGCTACAATTATAATCACAGGTTGTAGGAAACATAACACCCACCCCACTGAGGTCAGTCATTAGAATATTTAAAAGATCACTTGACAAAACAAGTAAACAACAAGCAAACAAATATCACATGAGTGACACAAAATGTTTAGAGACTGAGTTCATGTTTACGTATTAATAAAACAGCATAGCACATCTGACAACTGCAAACAAATAAAGTGATATCCATTCAACTACAATGTATGCAAGCTGAACAACACTTACAGAAGCAAGACAAATGATGCTTAATACAGAAAGCATTGCGGTCATATCATGTGGAGGTGCAAAATTGGTCAACTTTGGTTCATACCTCTTCGACCACAGTATTTTCCAGGAGTTGGGGTCCTTTCGCGAGTTCTTTTAGCCTGAAATGAAATCATGAACAAATGTATTAGTTGGTACGCAATGGAACAAGCAATGAGCTTCAAGTACACCAAATAAAGGAGGAGCCCAATTCAATCTTAAATTTGAACAGGGTGGTTAATAGAATTGATAAAGAAACTAAGCTTTGCCCTTTTGCTGAAAAAAAATAGTCATGGACCATTAAGCTTGTTAATTCTTGATCAAAATTCTTGTGATACAAGTAGATTAATAACTTTACGTTGCATGCCAGCTCAACCAAAGATGGCTTTTGTGCACTTGTTCTGTGGTCGGTGTAGCCATGGTCCAAGGGAGCGCCAGATTATGCCTCTTGTGATGTTCGTCAAATCAAGATACTGGTCGATGAAGTTCGCATCAGACTCGGTTGTCGGTGTTGTGACATGGCAGCAGCATGCACCATGTAAGCTTAGTCGAAGCAGACATATCGTAGAGCCTGTTGGATCATGAGCATGGTGTTGACGATGGCAGTAGTGGTAGAGGTGGCGGTGGCGGTGGTGGTGACGGTGACGCAACGCACAACAAGACTCCACGATCGCTCTACGGCGACAGCCCTCGTGTTGATGTAGCATGTATGCATTGTCGGCGAGGGAGGTGTAGACGGCAAGTGGTGATGAGCTCTGAGGGTGTGGTGATAAGCACCATCACTTCAGCTGCACATCCTTTGGAGACAACCATGGTTGAAGACTGCACAGCCTGGACCAACCAGGTTGACGTAGAGGCAGCCCAGCACCATGTTAAACTGGAAGGTCAGGAAGTCAGCACGAGACGAGAGTTAAGACCCCAGTTGAAGAGCCACAGAAGTTTTCCCCATTCACCACACTAGGATTGCATCAGAACACATCAGAAATGATTCCCTTTCAATTTACTCTGGCCCAATTCACCTGAGTGGAACTTCCAGGCTTGGCTGTTCCAGAATATACTCTTCCATCACTGGGAAAGAGCATATTTGTAATCTTCTACCCATAACATACCTCATCTCAAGGACCCTTCACCAAAGTTTTAAACTGAACAGAGCATAGCATCATTGAAGTTTTAATGTAATGGAATATACTTTCCATGGTGCAAGAGATTAATATATTTATGTTACTAAGACATCAGTGGTTTTCATTCAAGACTAAAGTGGAGGGGGGAGGGGCAAACACAAGACCAAAAAAAGACAGCTTGACAGTATAGTAGCCTTATATTTTTAATTGTACTGCTAGTATTAGACTACTTGAAATTACTATATAAATATAACATGACAAAACTAGCACTATTCAACAAACATGCAATAGAAAAATGCATAATGGAATGAATCAGTACAGTTAGTATCTAACCTTCTCTACAGTGACCAGGCGACCTTCAAGTACAGTGCGGTGCAGATACTTGATGCAGCGTCTTGCATCTTCAAGAGTATCCATAGTCACGAAGGCAAAACCACGGGATTCTTTTGTCCTAGGATCAAGAACAACATGACAGTTTTTAACCTGCATTGAAAGATGGAACTGATTAATTGGATACCATAACGTTAGACAAGATTAATACACAAACACTTAGAAATAAAATAGAGACCATAATAATTTTCTCAGACAACACAGAACAGCATGTCATTTCATATGCAGGAGAGACAGGAATACTCCTAGTACAAAGGGAGAGAGACTCCCAAACCCAAGACTCACAGCACAATACACTAACCCAGCACTCATATCTATGCGCTTAGCTGAAGAAACATCTCCTTAAGAGTGAGGCTCCAGCCGTGAACCAAAGAACACCCGAATAGAACATCATAATAAGAATGCGTGAACTAATAATTTGACATTATACCTTTCCTTCTTTACTAAAGAACTTCTGAAGATCTTCTTCAGTTACACGAGTAGACAACCCAGTCACATAAAGGTTAGTCCCTGGATTTCTATCATCTGGGCTCCTGTGCATGATAAAGAACTGAACATCAGTACTGCCCCAGTCCCATATTTGTGTAGAATTGCAAAACTGGAGCTAAAAACAAATCATTCACTCATTGGAAACAATAATATTTGATAAACTATCAGTTACAAGTGATATACTTGCCTGGACCGACTTCTATCCCTTGACCTTGATCTACCACGTCTCCTAGGAGGAGACCTTGAAGTGCTGCGTCTCTTTGGACTCCTTGGACGTGGGGACCGTGAAGCACTCTTTGGTGGAGGTGACCTTGAAGGGCTGCGTCTCTTTGGAGGAGGCGAGCTTGAGGTGCCATTTCTATCAGCAGGAGGTGTAATAGACCGTGCAGTGTACCTAAAAGCAATATCACCAGATTATGAGAATTTGGTCTGAGTCAGAGAACAAGAGAATTATAACAAGTCACCATGCAGGGATACTAACCTCACTTCCCTGGCTTGTGACATCTAATAAGAAAACACAACAGAGTGTAGTGTCAGATAAACAGCCAATAAATTACAGACTGCAATATAAATACTTATCATAGGAAGAAAACAAACTTCACAATTAATTAATCCTAAAACTTGAAATGTGAATAAAAACATGTGACAACATTAGGGCTTATCAGTCTATGGAAATAGGGAAGAATGCAAAATGGAATATTTTGCCTTATAACTGGTATACACACTTAAGCAATGTGACATGGAAAGATACACTATTTTAATAGAAGGTAGTAGAAAATTGGTAGCTCAAAGACCAAAATGAGGCAAGATAGCAAAAAAAAAAGAAGCTTGATAATCCATCTTCAGCTCGTAATTATTCTACCTTAATAACTTGAAACAAAGTGTAGTTGTCCAATAGGTCTACACTTCTTGGTTCACCTTTCCAAATTCTTATTCTAATTTTTAGTTTTACTAAATTATTCATATTATTATAGCAAAATCAGTGGGTGGTTCCATGAAACTTCAATCACATATGAGGAACTGCAGTGATGGGACACACCATGAACTTGACAAAATGTAACTGTGGAACACATGGTAGAAATCCAAGCAGTATTTATCAAATTCCATTCTAATTACTCACATACACCAAACCATAAATTATTACAAAATGATAATTTAATTATGCACCACACTGCTGAAGCATCCACAAACTAATAAAATGCAAAATAAAACTAAATAATAAATGATGATATGCCAGAACATACATAACAACAGAATTGCATGATCCAGCGACCCCATCTCAAGTGTTTACCAAAGCAAAACATCAACCAAACAATGATCAAATTCAAGGAGAACCTAGCTTCTGAAGCCTAAATCAACAAGTAAACATAGTGTTTCATAGAATGTGAGGTTTCTTGGGATTGTTGGGCATCTCCCCAGTAGGTTAGATTTTCAAACAGGAGATTTCCTAGCCTAGACCCTTATACGACTGAAGAGACCATATACCATAATACTTGGCAGTGATGTGATCTGATTACCTTAAAAATGAAGCTGCAAACTGAAGCACCAGGTGAAGACTCGAGGAACCAACTAAAGGTGGTCTACCTGGAAGAAGGAAAGAGTAAATGAGCATAAATCAGTAAACAAACCATCAGGAATCAGAAAGTGCAAAGTACACATCTGTGGCTTCCAACCATTTAAGTTCAGCAGTTCAGGTTCGTGGACTGTTCTAGGCGCCCCGATTAGGTGTTGTTTAGAGTTTTTAACAGTTGCCCATGACGACTGTAGTGGCAGATTTGTTGATTTATTATAGTTCAATTATTAAGAGAACCAGGAAAAATAGCATAGTACCCCAAAACTATAAGCTAGCAATAATAATAAATGAAGATTTTCCAAATCTGTCTCCACTTTCCGGTATATATGCTCATGGGTCTTGAGACTATCCTTAAACCGAAGAAATATATAAAAAAAACATGCAAACAAATCGGAATCAAGCAATAAGTCATCCACGGTAGCAGCATGACCAGATCTGGCTCGAGGCCGGCAACAAGAGTCAGCCACGACCGCAACACGTGGAGGAAAAATCCAGAACATGCAGCCACACGAACCCCTATTAATAATAACTCGAATCGAACAGAATTTAGCTCAGTTTGTGCGCTGCGTTTTCCTATCCAGATCTGGCGCCGTAAGCCCCCCCGGCGGCAGCGCGCAGCCGCGGACTAGCTCGGCAGCTGCTTCGGACAGCGACTAGCCCAACCAGATCTACCGCCCGATCTGAGCCGTGGATTCGCGAGGAAAATGTCAGATCCACAGGAACGCGTGAAGAGCTACGAGCAAGAGGAAGGGGAACGGCGGAGGTAGAAGCCAGAGGAAGGGGAGCGGAACGGCGGAGGTAGAAGGCAGCACCTGCGGGCTCGGGGAAGCAGCCACCGTCGCCGCCGGCCGATGGCGAGAAGGCGAGGAGGCGGCTCCTGGCGCCGTCTGCGAGGAGGCGCAACGCACGGGTCAGGGTCAGGTCAGGGACAGGGCTACCCGCTGCGAGAAAAAACAGCTCGCACATGACGCTTGCTTGTCGTGCCGTGCCGCCGTTGAATGGGCCCATATGGGCTGCAATTCGCCTAAGCCCGGCCTGATCAAAGTGCGTTATTATTGTAACTAGTACATTGCCCGTGCTAACGCCACGGCTTCATTTTAGAGATACGTATAGACAAATTCTTTTTACATAGAAAGTTTCACACGATCCTATAGAGCCATGTATATAATCTTTTTTTCTACAACAAGAACTATGTGTATAATCCGGAAAACACTCATGCATAACTGCTCTGCGAGTTTGTTGTCCCGTGACATGTTTCTATCTGCTAATCACGAACCTTAGTGTTCTGTCTTTTACCACAAAATGATGAGTACCTCATATGGATCATTGGCATATTTAACATTAAATAAGACAGACAGACATATATGACGAACATAGACATATTTGCCACAAGGTAAACTTTCATAATGAATTTTAGATGAAGTTCAAGCTATCCGCTGAACTACAGCTCTTGAAAAGTATCTCTCTCTGTACAATT
>Ga0182004_10003548_pt1 | contig 12417 bp, 20 predicted proteins | sample Sormic07211540_1_FD_120479 | JGI IMG/M metagenome (GOLD analysis project Ga0182004, IMG submission 120479) | Endophyte microbial communities from Sorghum bicolor roots, Mead, Nebraska, USA - 072115-40_1 MetaG | ecosystem: Host-associated > Plants > Roots > Unclassified | place: USA: Nebraska... | reverse complement strand
TTTAATTTTTGATGTGGCCTATTCATTTTATTATAGGCAAAGCTTAATTATAAAGCTAAGCCTATAATTTTCATTTATATATGCTTAATATGCATGTAATATAAATATATTATTGTATCAGCATAAAATATGTATTAAAAAACCTATTATTATTATATAAAAACAATAAACCGAACCGAAGAAATGAACCAAAAAAAGAAACCCTTTAACACCGGTTGGTAATACCAACCGGTGTTAAAGGGTCCTGCAACATGGCAACCCTGGCAGGACCCTTTAACACCGGTTGGTATTACCAACCGGTGTTAAAAGAGGGGGGCTTTAGCCCCGGTTCCCCGGACCGGGACTAAAGGGTGGGCCTTTAGTCTCGGAAGGGCAGCACCGGCTCGGGAACCAGGGCAACAGGCCCTTCCCGACCGGTGCTAATGCCCCAACATGCAGCAGTGACATTAGATGTGCTCTATACAAGAAAAGTATTGGCTTATGCATAAGTCAACTATGTGAGTTGGACCACCTCACACATGATGTGGAGGTATCCAGGAGACACTATCTTCTTGGATATAAGAATGATATCTACATAGAATGTAAGAATCTAAAGGGCATCTTTAGGAAGTTGGATTTGAGCTGGTCACATTATTGATGGATTCGAGTGAATCAAGAGTTATGACTAGGAAAAATGCTATCACTTGAAGGAGAAAAAGCCATTGTGAATGCTCAAAGCATAAAGAGTGTGCTAAAGGAGTTTGAATAACACCAAGGTTTGAGGATTTGAGTGTCGAACTGGAGTGATGTCACTACTACTACAAAGTTAGTAACTAACAGAGCTCACTTGGCAACAAGAGGAACTGCAAATATTAATTAGGAGTTATGGTAGAAGATTAAGGAGCTATGTGTAAGAGTGGAGCAACTTAACCTGAGTACAGTCTTCATGGTATGGGTAGCCTAAAAAGTGTTTTGTCAGAAGGACATATACTAACACATGAAAAATATATTAGTTTTTAAGTTCAGGATTGTACGTGTGAAGGTGGCCCTTATGAGAAGTACTAAGAGATTGTTGACACCGTTTTTGGTGCATTTCAAAGTAATTAGAATGGACTAATCGGCAGTAGGAAATTTGTTGCATTATACTAATAGAAAGGTGCCGATGAAGATCAACCGATGGAGATTGTTGCTGATGAGGGGTGGTGATTGATGAGAGGATTGTCTTTTGACTTAAACTCAGAGGTGTCGTTAACAAGATCGGAGATGGCATTGCTGATGTCGGTTTGAAGAATGATGCCGATGAGGCTTATGATGATACATTGCCGATGTCGATGAAGAAGACATGAAGACTACTACCGGTGAAGCTTATGATGACAGAAAGCATGTCGATGGAGCAGGAGCTGATGAAGATTTCATCATAATTAAGGCAGACATGAAAGTAGATAGGTGTTGTTTTCCTTCTCTATATTTATTAGAGTATGACCTATGTAAGAGTCATGTTTTGTCTTAGATACAGATTCGGTGTCCTAGTCATATTTGGTTATAATTCTTCAGGTTAGGGTATAAATATAGATCGAGGAACAATGTAAAGAATAACATCAATCAAATATCAAACCAATTTTACTCCTATTTTCTTATCTACTTACTTTTCGATGACTTCGCCAATTTGTATATTTCTTTTTATGAGTTCTCATTGATTCCATGAGTTGCATTGCTTCAGTGTGACCTTCGGTAATCCTCGAGTTCTGTGTGAGTACCTCTTGGTCATGGCTTCTAAGCGTATCACTGTTGTCAAGACCAAAGTGCTCGAGTTATCATCCTTGTCGATTAATAGGTCAAATCAACTGACACGTCTTGGATATCAGATCGGGTATTGGCCCTTTGTGTTTGCAGATCCACTTTTGCATCAACACATCTTTTGGCATGCCCGATGGAACTAAGTCAATGTGATTAACATGTGGAGCTCTGAGATCGATGTGGAAAACATCATTGCGGTATCAAAAGCAAATCTCAACGAGGAACTGAAGCAAGCAATGGAAAAAGCTATGGAAGAATATAAGCAGCTTCGCTTGAAATCATTCAACTTAACTAGGAGCAGAGAAGTCATCTAGAAGCAAGATCTACCATTGCCTCGGCAGGTTACCTTTGACTCCAATCCTAGTAAGCTTCAAGAGATGGTTAATTTTGCAATAAATCATGCCTTGATTAACCACTCCAATGTGTTGTCCAACACTTTGTACAATGTTGTGGTTCGAACTTTCAAAGAAGGACAAGTACCACCACTTTATGCTGGGTCAGCTTATCATCAACCAGGACTGACATCAGTCAGTGCTCCATTAGCTCCCTCAGCCGTTGCAGGTACAGAAGTTACTTCTCCTCCACCTTTGGCAGGTCTGCCTAAAGATCAATATGCACCGATAAGATCAGATCCAATGCTTTTAGGGGGTCGAGTTCAACACAATACAGATCTATCGGCTTCAGCTATGTCAGGGCCTATGTTTCAGAATAGCCAGACTCCTAATAATTGGTGGGATATGTATGCCTCCAGAGTTTTCTGTCATCAGCTCTGGATTGTCTCAAGTGTCTGATACAGCGGGGAAAGCTCCTGTACCATCGGCTCCTCCAGTTTCCCCAATGAATCAAGTTCCTCAATATGCCAAATCGACTACTATGCGTCCAATTTCATGAGGTTTTCAGGTGCCTTTGTTTCAAGTACCCAATACAAGTTCATCGGCAAATCTGTTGCCGACACAACAAAAGGCTCCTACTTGAGTCAAACTGCAAAGTAGTTTATGTCTCAAGCTGGTTATGTTTACTATCATCCAGCAATGTCAGCAAGTTACCAACCATTGGCAAGCTTTGTGCCGATGACTTCTATTAATGGTTGGTCAGGGCAGTCACCTATTTAGCATATAGTTCAGCAGAACTATCAAGTTGCAGGATCTCACCAAGGTCATATACAAGCTGGTTTCCAGAATCAGGCATCGACAGTTCAACCAATGAACCCTATTAGCAGATTGGTGGGCCACAAGCAGCAGCGAATATGCTATTTGCTGGAGATCGCATGCCACAAAGACACATGGAAGCATATCAGCAGATGCCTCTTGTAGAAGTTCAGCCAGTTCATCGGCAGGAGGCTGATGCTTATTGGGCCAATAAGATAGCAGAGATCATGAGAGATTAGTTTGAGATAAAACCTAAAGTTAATACTTATTCTTATCAGACACCGTACCCTCCAGCATATGATTTGATTCCTCTCCCAAATCGGTACAAAGTACCAGATTTCGCCAAATTCTCTAGACAAGATGATACATCCAACGGAGCACGTCAATCGCTTCATTATTCAATGTGGAGAGGCAGCTAACAGAGATGAGTTAAGAGTTCGATTCTTCTCATCATCTTTCTCTAGATCGGCATTCACATGGTTCATATCATTGCCACCAAATTCTGTTATTAGTTGGGCCGATCTATAGAAACAGTTTCATAAGTACTTCTTTGCTGGAGTTCATGAAAAGAAGCTTATCGATTTAGTAAGATTAAGACAACATAATGATGAATTGGTAGAAGTTTTTTGCAGATGCTACGAGATGTGAAGAACAAGTGTTATAGCTTGGTGCTGGATGATTGGCAGCTCGTTGATCTGGCTTTTCAAGGGTTATTGCCACATCTCAAGGACAAGTATACTTCTCAAGAGTTTGAAAGCCTGAATCATCTTGTATAGGGGATCTCTAATCAGGACACTAGGGTTTTTGAGCCTAGAAAGAATTGGAGCAAAAAGGTCTCATTTGTTGATGAGGCAGAAGACTCTGATTCTGATGAAGAATCAGTTATCGGTTTGGCTGAATGGGCTAAGAACAAAAAGTCGATATCTTGTCCCTTTGGTCAGAAAGAACCAGAAAAGTTCACCTTTGATGTTACCAAAGCCGATAGGATATTTGATCTTTTGCTTCAGGAGGGTCAGATTAACTGTCACCTAATCATGTGATTCCATCGGCCGAAGAGCTAAAGAAGATCAAGTACTGCAAATGGCACAATGCAACCTCACATAGTACAAATGAGTGCAAGGTGTTTAGGCAGCAGTTGCAATCGGCTATCGAGTCTGGGAGAATAAAGTTTGACAACTCCAAAATCTAGAAGCCGATGAAAATTGATCAGCATCCTTTCCCAAAAAATATGTTGGATGCCAAGGGTAAGACCAAGGTATTGACATCAGAGGCTGCAGAGAAAAATGCATCGGTGGATCCTCAAAATAGAATAACTACCGATGACACAAAAGGGAAGGGTTTGCTAGAAGAAAGTAGCAGTTCCAAGAAACCTCCTCGACCTGGTGTTGTAATCACTCATCAGCGGCAATAGGGAAGAAGGCAGCAGGATGATTGGCGCCCGCGTGAGAACCGATATAGACAACAGCAAGAAGAAAGACGTCGGGAAGAGTGGCAACGACATAAAGATCATTGGAACTACCTGTTTTTCATCCACTACTAGGAAGATGGTCTTAAATTGCCAACTATTGAGAATTGCCCTGAGTGCAATGGTTACTATCGAACTAATCGACCAGAAAGGAGGTTTCGGCCTAGCAATCGGGGCTTGTCTATCAATGAGCCGATCAGAGGTAGAGCATCGGTGCATGATCGACTAGGGGGCAGACTCAGTGTGCATGAAATACTTGGTAAGCATGCTAGTTATTTTCCAAGGAATCAAGAAGAGCTTGAGGAGATGGCAAATGCACGAGTTCCCAATGAATAAATATTCTACAGGGACCCTAATATATGTCGTGTAGAGTCTGCTGAGACGCGTTATCAGCTGATATGGAAAACTAAGCTTCCTCAATGGTACCCTGAGGGTTTGACAAAGACACAAAGAAGAAGGATGCAACACGAGCGTCAGGAGGATCTATATAGAGTGGAAAGTTCTTCTAATAAGAGGCACGAAGATCAGCAGTGGCAGTCGAAGCACAAGGTTACAGGGCCCATCGGCAGATGTTAATATGGTGTTTATGTTGCCAATGGAGTTTCTGGCACCTTCTGATGATGAGGAAGAAGTTGTCCCCTCTAATCAAGTAGCTCAGCTGGCACTAGATCCAATGATGGTTGTCTTTGAGAAACCTACTGATGATGAGAGACAGCATCTCAAAGCGTTATTTGTTAAGGGTAGAGTTGATGGACAGCCTGTATCCAAGATACTCATTGGCGGGGGAGCTGCAATTAATATTATGCCTTATGTAATGTATCAGAAACTTGGCAAAGGAGGTCAAGATTTGACCAAGACCGATATGATGCTGAAGGATTTTGAGGGAAATGTGTCACCAGCCAAGGGAGCAGTATGTGTTGAATTGACCATCGGCAGCAAGACCTTGCCAATGATGTTTGTTGTTATCAATGGTAAGGGTGCATACAATTTGCTTCTAGGAAGGGACTGGATTCGTGCCAATTGTTGTGTTCCTTCCAGAATGCATCAATGCCTCGTACAGTGGGTTGGGGATAAGATTGAGGTTGTCCCTGGTGATTCTTCTTACATCATCGCATCGGTAGAATCAGATGCTTATGAGCGAACCAAATGCATATGAGGAGAAACTTGGGAGAAGGAGTTCCTCAGAGTTGCCGATTACAAGATTCCACCGATCCAAGCAGTCGGTTCCGACGATGAGTATTAATGGATAGGTTTGCTGATGACAGAAAGTTAGATCAAGGGTTCACATCGGCTGATAATTTGGTAGAGGTAGATATTGGTGATGGCGATAGGCCAAGGTCTACTTTTATTAGTGTTAAGTTAGATTCCAAGTGTAAGCAGCAATTGACCGATTTATTAAAGGAATATAAAGATTGTTTTGCTTGGGATTATACTGAGATACCTGGATTAGACTGATCGATAGTTGAACATTGGTTACCTATCAAGCCTGGATTTCGGCCATATCAGTAGCCAGCACGCCGATGCAACTCTAATGTACTTCCTGACATTAAGTCTGAAATAATTAAACTAATTGAAGTCTGGTTCATTCGACAGTGTCGATATGCAGAATGGATTTCTAATGTGGTTCCTATCTATAAGAGAATGGGAAATTTCATGTTTGTATTGATTTCAGGAACCACAACAAAGCTACGCCAATGGATGGCTATCTAATGCCTCTTGCCGATTTATTGGTTGATGCTGCAGCCGGACATAAGATTATCAGCTTCATGGATTGAAATGCAGGTTATAATCAAATATTCATGGCTGAAGAAGATATTCCTAAGACAGCTTTCAGATGTCCAGGTCATGTGGTTTTATTTGAATGGATAGTCATGACCTTTGGTTTGGAAAATGCCGGTGCTACTTATCAAAGAGCTATGAATTTTATTTTTCATGAGTACATCGGCACACTAGTGGAAATTTACATTGATAATGTGGTAGTTAAGTCTGGAGATTTTGTAAAGCATCTAGCCGATGTGCGGAAGATACTTGAGTGCACTAGAAGGCACGACTTGAAGATAAATCCTAATAAATGTGCATTTCGTGTATCGGTAGGTCAGTTCTTGGGTTTTATGCTGCATCAGAGAGGCATCAAAATCAGTAGAAGGTCTATTGATGCCATTAACAAAGTAGTTGCTCCTGCCGATAAAACTGTATTGCAATCCTTGATCGGCAAGACTAGTTTCATCAGAAGGTTCATATCCAATTTATCAGGCAAAATCAAGGCTTTCAGTCTGTTGCTTAAATTAAAGACCGGTCAGGAATTTGTATGGGGAGCTGAGCAGTAGTTGGCCCTAGATGAAATTAAGAAATATTTGACAAATCCTCTAGTATTAGTTCCACCTCAACATGAAAAGCCCTTAAGATTGTATTTAGCCACCGATGATACTGTTATCGGTTTAGCCCTTATTCAAGAGTCTGAAGAGAAAGAGTGTGTTATTTATTATTTGAGTAGAAGATTGGTGGATGCTGAGACGAGGTATTCGGCCGTTAAAAATCTATGCTTATGTTTATACTTTCTTATATTAAATTAAGACATTATTTGCTATCGGCCGAGTGCACCGTCATATGCAAGGATGACGTGGTCAAATTCATGTTGTCAATACCGATATTGAGTGGTAGAATTGGCAAGTGGATTTTAGCATTGTTAGAATTTGACCTACGATATGAATCGGCCAAAGTAGTTAAAGGGCAAGTTATGGCTGATTTTGTCACTCAACATTGCAGCACAGTGAACTCTCTAGAAATTGCTCCTTGGATACTTTTCTTCGATGGGTCTACATGTGGTGAAGGAGTGGGTATTGGCATTGTGATGATTTCACCTCAAGGAAGGAAATATGAGTTTTCGTTGCCGATTGTTGCAAGATCAACGAATAATCAAGCTGAGTATCAAGCTTTGATAAAAGGGTTGGAATTACTTAGAGAGATATGTGTCAATGTTGTTGAGATCTTCGGTGATTCTATGTTAGTTATAAATTAATTAACTGGAGTTTATGAATGCCAAAGTCAAGTTTTGATTCCATATTACGAGAGATGTTTACAATTGTTGAAAGAGTTTAAAGATTTTCATCTTGAACATATTCCTCGATTGTATAGTGAAGAAGCTAATCGGCTAGCTCAGCATGCCTCCGGGTATCAGCCCATCCAAGAGGTGCTGATATCGGCAGTTGACGCCGATGACTGGAGAACAGAGATTGTCGATTACTTAAGGGATCCATCCAAGAAGGTCGAAAGACGTATGAGATTTGAAGCTACTAAGTATGTGCTCCTCAATAATGAATTATATTATTGGACTATAGATGGAGTTTTGCTCAGATGTCTTAACAATGATGAATCTAAAAGCTTGATGGGTGAAATTCATGAAGGATTGTGTGGGGCACATCAATCAGCTTTCAAGATGAATGGATGATTAGAAGGAATGGATATTATTAGCCAACTATTCTTAAAGATTGCTTTAAATATTTTAGAGGATGTCAGGGGTGTCAAAAGTTTGGCAATGTTCAAAGACCACCTACATCGGCTATGAATCCCATAATTAAACCTTGGCCATTTTGGGGATGGGCTATTGATCTCATCGGTTAGATTTATCCGCCATCAAGCAAAGGGCATAAATTTATACTTGTTTCCACTAATTATTTCACAAAGTGGGTTGAAGCAAATCTCTTGAAAAAGGTGACATCAGCCAATATGATTGATTTTGTGAAAGAGCATATTGTCTACCGATTTGGTATTCCTCAAACCATTACTACCGATCAGGGTACTATGTTTACATTGGGAGAATTTGATGAGTTTGCTATCAATATGGGGATTAAGGTTTTGAATTTTTCTCCTTATTATGCTCAAGCTAATGGTCAGGCCGAGGCTTCTAACAAGGGAATTATCAAACTCGTTAAGAACAAAATTGACGAAAATCCTAGGCGGTGGCATACAGTATTGAATGAGGCTCTATGGTCATATCGGATGGTGTGTCATGGTGCAATCAAAGTCTCACCTTATCAGTTGGTCTACAGGCATGATGCGGTTTTACCTTAGGAGATTAAAACTGGCTCTCGACGAATGTTTTCTCAGGATCAACTAAGAGCCGATGACTATGATACCCTGATCAAAGATGAGCTGGAAGATTTAGCGGGTCATTAGTTGAAGGCTTTGGTTAGCATCGAAGGGAATAAGAGAAGGGTGGCTAGATGGTATGACAAGAGGGTTAAGGTAAAGGAGTTTGCTAATGGAGATTTGGTTTGGAAATTGATTCTACCGATTGAGACTAAAAGTACAAAGTTCGGCAAGTGGTCCCCTAATTGGGAAGGTCCTTATCGGATAAGTCCATCTGCTCCTGGTAACGCGTACATTTTAGAAACCCTCAAAGGGGTTGTATTTGCCAGAGCATTGAATGGAAAATATTTAAAGAAATATTACCCTAGTATGAGGATGGATGCATAAGAGTATAAATGCCAATAACAGTCCTACCGCCTAGAGAAAGTATTAGTGTTTTTGGAGTACTAATGCAACACACTGCCGATGAACAGAGTTTACAAGTTTAATAAGGATTGGATAGCCGATATCGCACGCAGGCGAATCTGATCGGCTTCCTCTATCTCTCTAACATCCACATTGCCAGAGCCCTCTACTAGTTTGAGCTTCTTTTTCATTGCTAGAGCTTTGTGGGCTTGGGTGTCTCTCTCTTGTTAGAGGACCTTGATGGCATCAGGTAGCTAACTTTCTTCTGTTTAGCGTGGGCTAGCGCTTCTTCGACCTCCTTAAGCTAAGCTAGTAGAGCTTCTTTCCTTGCCAACAAGTCTGAGATCTTCTGCTTCAATTCCGCACCTGAGGTCTACAAACTGACGATGCTCTTGTGTTTCTCATTGGCGGTCTGCTTCAAGTGCAGCATCTCTTCCTTAAGATGAGGTTGGGCAGCCCTATCGGCAATGCGCTGAGTAGCCTGGAGTTGGCAGCTTTCTAAGTGGGTAGCCTAGAAGAGTGCCTCCTCAATATTGGCAGGGACTTGACCACGGACTGTCTTGAAAATCATTTTTGTAGGATCCGAGTCATCTACCAATTGGGCTGTGTCTTGTTGCAATAAGTTTAGCAGAGTTTCTAGCTTGGACCTGACCTCTGTTGATACTGTCTGTAGCGCAAGTGTAGAGCTTGCCTCTTCTCCCTCATCATCAGAGATGTCGATGGCAAAGGAGAATATAATGTGTGGAGAGTCTTGTTCCTGAAAGGGGAAAAGGGGTCAGTTGAGAGCAAGTACGAATAGTGCAAATCGGTTAAGTCGGTCGGCTTATTTGCTTCGAGTGATCTCTTGTCTTTAGCTGGAGGAAGCAGTCTGGAGTGTGCCTTGATGAGGATTGGCTGGGTCTACCGATGGAATGTCTTCAGCTGCAGAATTGATTAATATTGAGATTGATGGCAGTTCCTTTGCAGTTTTATCGACAGTTAATTCTTGGGGTACAACGACCGATGACGTACCTTGTGCAGATGGGTTGATGGTTTGCTCAGGTACAACGGCCGATGACGTGCCTTGTGCAGATGGATCAATCGACTACTCAGGTGCATCGGCGGTTCTTGCTGGCTCGGAGGCGCTGGATGAGGTGGAGAAGATGGTATGGATTTTTTCCATTTTGGTTGAGCCTTGGTACCCATTCGAGCCTTTCGCTTGGTCTGAGCTTTGACAACTATTGGTTGGGGGCATTGGCACTTGTTGGTTGAACATCTAGGATTCTTGCTCATGCATCCATTTGTTGCTGCAAGATGGGTATAAGACATGATATTCAACAAGTTAAATATAAAATTAAGAGAATATCTTTGAAGGCTTGTCGAGGATAGTAGTGACCGATGTAGGAAGAGCTGCCGATGACAACCCGGTTACAGTTATGGTACCCAGAAAAATAGTGTCAGTACAATGTGGAATCAACATGGATTAAAGTAAGTAGGGTTGTTACCTTAAATACCTCTACCAAAGTTGCGGCAGCAGCCGATGGAGTGACCTTTGGACGCTTGGTAGTGACTTTCTTGGGGCAGGCTCCCCGATGAGTTAAAGCGGCTAGGGTGGGAGCATGATAGCCGATCGGCGATATTGGAGAAATAGACCGGAGGTCAAAAGGTTTCCCACTTTTGCTCATAGTTGGTACTGGATCATCGACCTGTCAATTGAGAAGTTAGTTGCCAATGAAATTAAAGGTAAAGGAAAGATAGTGTTAAAAGAGACTTACTGCATCATTGGGGACGATGTGCTCAGGGTTGATTAGATGCTGATACGTATGGGCAGACGCTGCAAATAATTGACCCCTCCATTCTTGCCACCATGAGTTGTATGATTTGGTGATGAAGGAAGTTGGCACCTAGGTGGATAGGTCAATGTCCGAAGTGTCGACATTAGGGGGACTTGAACCACCTTATCCCAGTCTAGTCCGCTAGTGATTGCTTCTCTTGGCTTGATTACATCAGCATAGCAAAGCTTGATTGGCAGTTGTCCAAAGGCCAATTGACGTGCTACCGCCGATGGGTTATAAAATTCATAAATAATGCTGGCATCCTTCCCACTGCTGAATGTATTTACTGGGATTGCCTTCATCGATGTAGGGCATCTAGGCCCAATGCTCATGGGAGAGACCATTGTAGAAGGTTTGGAAGAACCTACCGATCTAGTCCTCGTTGGCTTCTGTCCCGGGGAGTACTATTATGGCCACGCCGAAGTTGGGGGGCGGGCGTGTTGCTGATTCTTCGTCCTCAAGCTCATAATCTTAGGCAATGTCTCGAGGCAACTGCTGAGCGAAAAAGTCCCATTGTAAGTGTTTGTGCATGTGGGCATTCAGTCACATGTTAACAAACCACCACGGGCCTCCCAGATTGCCGATGGGTTCACCAAGCAAAAGTTTCTCCGATACTTGGTGTAAGAGGTGATAGGTGGAACTCAGAAGGTATCGACCAAGGGGGAACCTAACACCGTTGGCCAGCAACTCAGCTGTCGCAAGGTAAGCACTGGTTGGCCCTACCGATTGGCCACAGAAGGTAAATTTTTCCAACCACATATTTAGGAATATGGCGAGTTCCCTCTAGCCAACCGATCCGGTCTTCTTGTACTCCTGGATGTACCCTGTCCAACCGCTGATATTGCGAGTATTCACTTTGTACTCGGCCTTTCTGTTGTAAACAAGGGCGTCATCGGCACTTGAGATGTCTAGGCCTGTGAGCATATGCACATCGGCAAGAACGCGGGTGGCTGGGCCGTGTCCAAATATGAAAGTATTGGTGGTGTCTGACCAAAAGTAAGCGGCCACTATCATTATTGATTCGTTCTTCTGCATATTAGCAATCAACAGCCTGATGCATTGGTCTAGCTTCCTCTCTGCCCAATGTTGACGGTCCTTAAGTACCAAATATAATCATCAAATAAATAAAGAAAAGGATCCAAATGCAACCAACACCTAGACTTAGGGTTTTATCTGACATAATTCCACAAGTTTTAGTGTTTGTCTATTTCTGCAGGGGGTTATCAGGAAATATGGAGGAAAGGCCCACATGTCGAGTTTACATAGAGATATTAACGTGCCGCGCAATTTTCTATCATCTAGAAGACTCCAGAAGCCACGGGAACAAAGCGGAAGCCGAGAGGGCTCAGGGACAGGGCACCCGCCCAAGTCCTTAGGGCGCCCGCCCACCTATTTCGGCCAATCACGTTCAACTTCGCGGATTATGCTCCACCAACCTAAAGGATCAAGAATAACCATTCAATCAATGTCTGTTTGATCCGACGGCCCAGGTTCACTTGAGGGGACTATATGAGCAGACCCCCTGGCCCCTGGAGGAGGCACCCCTTGATCATTATTCATTATTCATGGACAGAGAAAAAGCTAGGGTTTAGAGATCAGAGCTCTCCTCTCTTCTCTAAACTAGAGTAGATCTAGATAGTAGCGAGATGGAGAGCGAAGGAGGATTAGAGGAGAGGCCGGCCTGTCGGTTCTTCCTCCGGTTGTACTTCGTCAAGATCAA
>Ga0182004_10003547_pt1 | contig 12420 bp, 8 predicted proteins | sample Sormic07211540_1_FD_120479 | JGI IMG/M metagenome (GOLD analysis project Ga0182004, IMG submission 120479) | Endophyte microbial communities from Sorghum bicolor roots, Mead, Nebraska, USA - 072115-40_1 MetaG | ecosystem: Host-associated > Plants > Roots > Unclassified | place: USA: Nebraska... | reverse complement strand
CTTCATGGAATGCAGTTTTGCTAGGAACTGTTGGAGTTTACTTGGCCTGACCATTATTAGCCAGCCAGATGCTTATCAGAGAATACAAAGCCTAAAAACCCAACTGAATGTCAGTTTCTTCATGAAAGTTATTGTGCTTATGTGCTGGAGCATTTGGATTGCCAGAAATGATGTTATATTCAGATTAGCCTCTGTAAGCTGTTTTCAAGGTTTCAAAGTCCTTTTCAAGCAACTCCTATGGAGAGCAAAGAAAAAAAATACTTCCCAGGAATTCAGTCATGGTTAGAGCATCTTGTGTGATTGCTTTAATCTTTTTTATTTCTTTTTTTTTTGTGTCCTGAATGGACATGTTCCCAGGCTCTGTAACTTTTAGTTCTTGTTCCTTTGCTTGTTTTTTCTTCCTTTGTTTTTGAACTTTGTTTGCTTGTACTGCAACCTCCTGGGTTGTCTAGATAAATTTCTAGTAGGGGCTCTTCTATCCCTCCTGCTCTTTAAAAAAAACTAATCACAACCCTTGTGTAGCACTGTCTGATTCTTCAGAAGAATGTTATTAAAACAAGGTCTTGTTTTAAATAAAGTTTACACCAAAATAAACATAACAGGATTTTAATTTTGGTGCTTGTTCAATACTAGAGATATTTTAAAGTGTTTGGTTGTTCACCCTACCAGTCGCATAAGTCTGCACCACACTCTTGGTTTCACCGACTAATAGGAGACTACTGCACAGCAGTGCATTGTGAGAAAGATAACGTTTATGAAGAACCAACCTTTTTAGGGGGTTGGGGGTGCAGAGAACAAACATTTTAATGCTAGTGATCTTGACTTTTGCTGCTTTTATCCTGGTGGCAATGGGTTTAGCTGAGTTGCAAAGTAGTCTACTCCAGGATTATGGAGGTGATCCCAGCCCATATGCCATTGTAAGGTATGTAAATAACAATTAATAGGATTTATCCAGATATTAAGAACTTTGGTTGAGTTGCAAAGTATGTTTTTTTTGCTATATAGGTTTATGGTAATAATGAATTAATAATCCCCGCTGCTCAACTTTCTAAGTAACAATAATTTGTAGGATTAAATTTTTCATTCATTCTTTAATAACAATCTCTTGTCTATGGTATTCCAAAGTGAAGACCATGAGGATGCTCAAGATGAACCTGCATCTCATTCACAAGGCAGGGGCACATATATGAATATGTAGATGAACCTAGACCTAGGCCCATTAGGCATCGGGCCAAGCACACGATCTCTCTACAAAGCACCTTGATTCACGGTGGCAACACTAAAAATCTGTAGCTGGACCTAGACCTAGGCCCATTAGGCATGCAGCCAAGCACACGATCTCTCCATAGAGTATATCCACAATGGCAACATTGAACCTATACAAGCGAGGCAGCAAGGTATGCTATGCTGCCTCACATGCCCATGTGTACATCTCTCCTATGTTCCATGGAGATAAAAAAAATGAAAGATCCATGGGGCCTAAGTGTCTAACTACCTAAGTGAGAAGGGTGACCCTTGCGAGAAGGTAGCTAAGATGTTTTGCGACTTGAGAGTGCTCCAACTTCTAATCTTTATCTTGCTCTTATATGCGTGCATCTTCCATGGGAGCTCATACTTAACTTTCTCTGTCATGGTGCCAGAAGTGCATCAATGGGTGGTGCATTTAGTGTGACATATTTGCTAAGCTTTTACACATAATCGAGAGAGCTAAAACTCATTTAATCTTCATATTAAATTCTTAATATATTATTGCAACTAACATGACTTTTTTCTCGCTCACATTTTTGTTTCTGCCTGAAAAGTATAGTGGACCAAGGAGAGTGGTGATCAACAGTGAACACATGGTCGGTGCAAACGGTAGGGACAAAATTAAACCAGAAACCCTAATGACAAAGCCACGCACACTGAGATCACATGGGTAATCACAACTCCCGTTGACGTGAAACACAATGCATATGCAGCACTTTATGTTTTTTTTAAAAAAATATCGAGACAAGGTCTTTAAAGTCAATGTCAAAATAAACATAACAGCATTTACATCTCGATGATTGTTAAAATACACATAACTGTTGGTTGGTCGCCATGTCGCATGAGCTGCCTATTGCACCACACTTTTTGTCCCTATCCATCATGCGCTGAGGTGCATCGTGGGTGACCCATGCATGGGTGTTGCACGCAAGTTTTTACCTGGTTTTAAAACAAGCAACGACCCCTGCCCCTCCTGCAGTGTTTGACCTAGGACATAGGTATCCATTCTTTTCAACAAAAATAGTGCTATTATCTGACACATACACATCTTGGATTGCAGCAGATTGTTGGTGATGCTCCCGACTGCCTCTACAGTAGCCATTTGTAGTAGTCTGATCAGACAATGCACAAGGACAGCTAGCACCATCTCCAGATGCCCCGCACTCCTATAGGACAACGTATAGCTCCCAATGTATGGAACCGTGTAGGCGATGTCGTGCTGAGCTGATGATAGATGATGGAAGGATACAACTTCTGATCCCAAGTAGCTAAACCTTTATGACTCATGTTGCAAACTTCATAGTTTTGGTCTTATATAGAGGGCGTATACTGCTCATGGGAACCCGGAAATTATAACCTTGCTCTGCGCCAGAGGCACAGAAGTAAAAGTAGTTTTTGTAGCGAGTCACAATAACACAAAGGATATACCTTTATCAGTGATATGGAATTGAAACACATCATTAATGTAAAATCAGTGACTCAGGTAAACAAAACATGTTACTCAGGAGGTGTCTCCCATGGCTACTAATAATAACTTACCAGAGATTGTTTCTGACTAAACGCGTGACTCATAATAGGAAATTTCGCATTGGACTTATTGAGATGAAACACGTCACTAGGTCGAGAGCTCAGACCCCAAAAAGATTACCAAATCAAATTGGGGAGTCCAAGTCCAGACTCAGTTCAGTCGTCCCCCATCCCCTCTCACCTCATCTCCCCCATGCCACCCAGGCCTTGTTCAGTTGCCGAAATGAAAAAATTTTGGCAACTGTAGCACTTTCGTTTGTTTGTAGTAAATATTATCCAATTATAAACTAACTAGGTTTAAAAGATTTATCTCGTGATTTACAGACAAACTGTGTAATTAGTTTTTATTTTTAACTATATTTAATGCTTCATGTATGTGCCGTAAGATTCCATGTGACGGGGTATCTTGAAAAGTTTTTGGGTTTTGGAGTGAACTAAACAAGGCCCAGTATAGCTGTAGCTGCACACTGCAGGCTTCTGTTACTGTTACTTCATCTGCCAATAACAAAAGGAAAAAAACATTCTGACCATAACTTAAATAGTTTGGTGATTCTAGTAAAATTGCTTCTACGACAGTGAAGGGAAATGGGAACCCCTCACCGCAGGTGGACAGAGTGATCAAGGGCGGCGCCGGTGTGTGCTTACTGTGTTCGATTGAGCTCTAGCTCGCTGGGATTAGATGTCCAGTTCGTAAGTGGTTTTCCAACATTTTCCTCGAAATGAAAATGTCTTTCAAAATTGTTGCTTTTCGTATGTGTGCAAACTGCAATATTCATATGTTAATACTTTCTTTCTCTCTTTCTCCTGTAAGGACCGTGAGAAAAAATCATATTGGTTACAGTTACAGCTATAGTTTCTTTCTGCACAATCTCTTGACTCTACTGTTAGAGTTGGAGCCGAACTCTGTGTCCTAGGGGGCCATAAATATGAGGCTACCCCTGTTGTAACCAAAAGAGACGACTTGGCGGCTGGTTTGGGTGGCGGCAAGGCCGCAGGATCATTGGGATGCCGGTGTAACTGCTGTTTTATGGGGAGGAGCGCCTATAGTCATTGCCCCGAGGATTAAGCACATCGTCGAACCTCATTAACATCGTGCCTCGGTGTCGTTCTTATTTGCATATTTTCTTCTACGTTGATTTTGCTTCCGCGTTCATCGGTTAATAGATCTGTTTAGGTCTAGAACTAACCGTGCACTCTAACATCTACTTTCTTGAACATGTTCTGTACCAAAGTTTGGCTTCAATTCTTATTAAAAGATGGGTTTTCTTCGACAGGTAATAAAAAATTATAATTGTTTTCACCGAACTTATTCCTAAGCCCGCTTACATTTTTATTGCTTAGAGGTACATCGAGCAGCCACGGAATTATCTTTCCAACTTCTTCACATAGTACAGTACACTGTGCGAAGCTTTCATGATGCTGTGCAATTATCTTTCTGGAATTGCTTTTCAATTGTCTACTACTCCCTTTATTCTAAATTATAAGACGCTTGAACTTTTCTAGAAATATACACTACTTCTGTTATATATCTAGTTATATTATATATGTAAGTGCATAACAAAAACTAATCTACATAAGTCAAAGCGTCTTATAATATAATTTAAACTGGAGGGAGTAAGACACTAAGAAAAAACAGGAAACATTAGTATATCACTATGAAGAAGCCTTGCACTAGATATCAATCTGAAGTTGCAAGCATTCAGGAACCTTTGCAATTGCAAGAAACAAGAATGAGGAAGAGAGGCAGGGGTTATTAGTAGCTAGTTAGATCCTTAAGTTAAGACTATATTCTGGACCATGTTTAGCTATTAATCTTTTGTCTACACATTGTTTATTTGCTTGATATATGCTTTATGCCACACTGTTGAACTTGGTTGGGTGCCACCGAACCAGTGCAGTGCCAATTTCTAGACAGTTTGATTTCCTTGTTCAAATTTCAATCCAGTTTTTACTGTTTTCTGCGGATCACCAATTGCAAATAGATATGAGCCTGCTAGCAGGACCTGATCCAGAATTTGAGATGTTAACCCTGCTCCACCAAATCGATAATTAATCTTCATGGCTTCAGGGAGAAAACTTCTACCATTTTTTGGCTTGCATAATTGAATGATACATCCTTTTATGAAGGTATTGTTGCACTATATATCCATTACCCTTTGCATCAGCAAAGTTCTGTGTCTGCTCACCGATTGTTTAGCTTGTCCTTTTCTTTTTTGAAAGATAGATGAACATTGCTTGTCAAACAGTATGAAGTGGCAGGATCGCCAAGACACGAGCAACATGAGCATGGAGATTCAACAACTTTCTCAGAAGCTTGAGCACAGTGGCGGATCCATAAACGATACAAGAGGGAGGGCTAAATAGTAAGAGAAGGCTAGAAATCCTATGACATATTGGTGCCGGGTAGGATTGAACACCTAGACTCTAAACTATTTTGGGCTAGAGATGAAGATGTGTTCTTATCAATTTGGGGCCACACCACCCGCTGCAGCCCCCGTCCGGGGTGCAGATCTGCCCTCATGTGATGATCTCACTACGTATGATGGGAGCGAACTTTGTTCCTGCAGCTTCCGCAGTGGCAACACCGAGTCATGAGGTGGTGACACTCGACCCATACAAGGCAGATGGTATCCTGACAAAATACCTTTGTAGCATCGACCAACAACATGGTCTCCTGATGCCTCGCAAGTGATGTATGTATATATCTCTCATGTTCCTTGGAGAAATGGAACACCAAGAAGGGATTTCATAGAGTAGCTAACTGAGAAGGGCGGCCTTTGCAAGAAGCAAGAAGGTAGAACATCTATACTCAGAGAGCTATACTAACTTATAAGGTGCATGACTCGAGAGAGACCTAACTAGCTTGTTGTATCACGACACTATATATAGAGGTACAGGTACTCTCCAACATGGGCAGCATATATCCACCATACAGTGAAATAACCAATGAGCCAGCCTCAATGCACACATGATCCATTTAATATGGCATATTTGCTCCACTTATCACAAGGTTGGCGCTACGGATTACAGTTACTTAGTATATTATTATTCACAACCAACTTTTTATTTCACGCACTAATGTCATTGTACATGAGACTGTACTGCACATAATGCATTGTGAAAAATACCATATTCTTTATTTCATCAACCAACGTGACTATACCAGATTATAATGGACACTGTGCATTGTGAAAAATCTAATGCATACAAAAAAACCAACCTTTTTAGGACACACGGCGGTCAGCGGGCCATACATAAATATAGGTTATGCAGACGCACAACCTTTTTAGTTAAGAAAAATATTTTGTCCACACCCCCTACATTTTTTTATGGAAAACCCCCTGCGTTACTATTACTATGATGCATTTAGTAAGACAGTTTTTTGCAAGACTCAGTCACCAATTGCAACATGGTTAATACATACACGAGCGCACACTCACCCCTATGAATGCACGCACACACATCTTACCCCTATGCCACATACACACGAGCACACACCACCCCTTATGAACGCACACACGCACGCACACCCTACCCCTATAAGCACCTCCGATGAACCGAGTTGGACCGACAAATATCAAGATCGATGAAGTCACCACAAGCGCATCGCTAAATCTCAAGATGGACGAAGTCACGACAAGCGCATCGCTGTCGATGGGCACGTCGCCTACTACTAAAAGCATAGCGTTGTTAATCCTGGAATAAATCTAGAAAAATACGAGCACCCGTGTCAAGTCGGGGTATTGAACCCAGGTGGACAGGTTCCACCACAAAAAACCCAACCAGTTGATCTATGATCAATTTGTAGTAAGACATTATTTGCTCAACTTTACTACACATGATCCAGGGTTACAAGTCATTTAATGTCCATATTGAACTCTTGTTTGCATCGGGATTTGACTTAGAGCCTATTTGGATACAGAGAGCTAATTACTAGCTAGCTAAAAATTGGCTCTAGTGCATCCAAATAGTAGAGCCAATAGGTGTGCTAATTTTTTAGCAAGTCTTCAACTAGTTGTTAGTCATAACTAGCCAATCATAGTTAATTTGGGATAATTTTTAGCCCCAGCTAGTAACTAGCTAGTCTCTAGTGGAAGAAATGGATGTTTCAGCATTAAGAAAAAATGAGAGATTCTAGCAAGAGCTAGGATATACATAATAAAATAAATGCTCAATGTAGGGGTTTTTCATATTGTCGGATCAAGAAGGGTTAGGGGAACCATTCAATAAGACCAAAGACCAATTGACCCCATTTTATAGAAAGCATTGAGTTTGCTAGGAAGACCAGCTTACAATATCAGTTCAAAACAGTGCCCAAGGCATGCCCCTCAAACACAGAGAAGTTAAGAAAAACAGCTACTTAAGGGTTCATCAAAGCAAAACAACTGAAACATCCTTGTAGTGAACTTCTACACCACTAATCTTGGGCGTTTCGCACCAAAAGTCTTGATAGCTTTTCCAGCGTCTTCATAATCCAACCTCTTTCCTTGTCCTTTACCAGAATACTCCATTTCTGCATAAAGATTATCTACCGGTGTACCACCATATTAGGATTTGATATGACTTTATTGTTGAAAACATAGTCATTATGAATTAACCATAAACTCTAGCAAATGCAAGCTAAAAGGAAAATCACCTTTGAATAAGGTGTGTGGGTGTCTGTGTCCAAAAAAGAGCATCATATGGAATGTCCACTAGCAACAATTAGTAACACTCAAAGAAAACATGTTGGGTTGTCTCTAATTGTCCACACACATTGCAGTGTTCATCCCCAGGCCAATTCCTCTTGACCAGCTGCTCTGCCGAAGGAAGGCAACATTGAATGGATACATGTGGGCCTCATCAGCAGAGTGCGCTAGCTGAATTGAATTTCGCATGGACTGCATGTCTACATACACTGTTGGTTTTTCCATCGTTTTCTGACACTGCCGGATGAATGGCGGGCATGCTGAGTCTTCAGTTCAACAATAATCATTTTCAGTTTTTTTTGGAAAAAATGGCAGGAGCTCTGCCTTTCAATTAAGAACGGGAGTAGAAAAAGTGTTTTATGTACAAATAGGACCAAAAACAGTCGAGTCGGTACAACAGCAAAAAATAAAAACTCCCTATCGAAACGCTCTTGTTCTTTGCTCTATGTTGTCTTTAATTCTCGTGGCCACCTGCATCACCGTTTCATAGTCATTGTTGAATATTCGTGTGTTCCTCTCTTTCCAGAGGTTCCAGAAGATATAGATGACCATACCGTTGAAGCGTCTTCGCTCCGGACAAGGCACTTTGCTTGTGCAGTGTTCTCCCACCAGTGACAAATATTTGGGGGTCGTTCTGTTGCGGTCCCAAGAGGACGTCAAAATGTTCCCAAGCTAGGATTTGACTCCAAATTGCCTTAGCAAATGAGCAGCATAAACATAGGTGTAGCCCAGTCTCCAAAGGCCCATTGCACAGCACACACTTTTCCTCATGTGGCCAACCCCTTTTTACCAAGTTGTCTGCTGTTAGTAGTTTCCCGTGTATTAGGATCCATACAAATACCTTGCACTTATTTTCCACAAGTGCTCTCCAAATGAGGTCCCTTTGGAATTTTGAGAACGAGCCTCTGAATTGGGCACGGTACGCTGAGCAGGTGGAGTAATTTCCATCTGGCGTCCATTTCCAGGTGATGGAGTCTTTGACACCTTGGATGAGATGAACATCCTGGATTCTGATCCAGAGAGAGACAAATTCCTCAATGTGGGTGGCAGTGGTGATGCGATGGCCTAGGGAGCGTATCCAATTGTCGTTACAGAGTTTCTACTGGACTGTTCTATTCTTCGTGTTAATCATTTTCAGTTTTACAAGAGGCAATGAACTATTGCACCTATGAGGATCCGTCTTGTCCTCGACTTGTGATTTTGAGAACATTGATCTTCTCCGCAACAATAATCATTTTCACAGCATCTACTGCACCAGGTGCCATGTTTTGCAACAATAATTATTTGGATCACCAGGTGCTCCCTAATGTGCAAATAGATCAGGCAATGGACAACAACACAAGGAAGAGCTACATGGAGCATCAAGTAGCTTGCCACATCTTGCCAGCCTCAACTGTGGTGCACCACGAGTAAAAGGTTGCTGTTTGGTTCAGACCTTAGATTTGGCAGCCACTGAATTTGCAGTTGAAAAACACGCCATACTTGTGGCAGCCTTTTTCTCCGCCATGTTCTTTGGCTTGGCGACACCACAGCCTGCATGGCTAGCAGAGGAACCAATCAGCCTCAGCATCATCTCCTGATGCCCCGCACTCCCAGCTGTGACCTACATCTATGTCCCCACGTATAGAACCGTGTAGCAGTATACATACATGTAGGTGATGATAGATGATGAGAGGATACAACTCCTGATAATATCTTGGGAGTAATAAGCATTGTAGTATTGCTCTTATATAGACTGTGTGGAGTGTCCATAGGAGCGAATTAACATTGCTCTGCGCCACAAGCAAGTACATGACACTAGCATTTAGAACATTGACGTTCATTTCTTAATTTTAGAGGCGGGCAGGCTATCCGTCTCTAACCAAACATTATTGTTAATTGCCATTTACAGAGGCGATCATAATATCTTTCTTAAAACTCGATAAATGAAGGCAGACACCATACCTTAAGGTGTTTGTCGCTAAATGTCAGCCTCCGTTAATGGTTTCTAGAAAACCCCCCCAAAAAACTTATGTGGTTCTCAAGAATTGAACCCACCACCAACAACTTAGTGTTAATACCATCATGTGAGTTTATACAGGATTCTATATTTTTTTACAAATATATTGTTATCTTGTATTTTATATTCTGGCTACTAAATAAACTCAAATGAAAAAAGTTTGAATTGCAAAGTTTTAAGTCTTGTCAAGAACTACAATTTTTTGGTATAGGATGTGTCTCCATCCTAGATTGTTCGAAAAATTCAAAAAAACTGAATCTCAAAATATGTGCATTTAAAATAAAATTTGAGACACTAAACAACTTCAAATAAAAAACTTATCAATAGATAGATTAGGTTTCCACTACAACTTTGGTTTAACTATGTGAACATTCAAGGTCATTTAGAAATTCTAAATTTTGAACTTCAAAATCATCAATGAACTTAGAAAATATATTTGGGACTTTAAATAATCTCAAATAAAAAGCTTTTCAACTATAAAGTTAGTGATAATATTCAGAATAACAACTTTGGTATAGACCACATCATCATCTGAGGTTGTTTGAAAATGTCAAATTTGAAAATCTGTGAACTTAAAACAATGGTATCTAAACAGCTTCAAATCAAAACTTGTCAACTACTACAAAGTTGTTAATTGTGTCAAGAGATACAATTTTGATAAAAAGTTTGTCCTCCTCCGAGTTCATATGAAAAGTTTTGATTTGAAGCTGAATGTCGCATCTGCAACACACTCTTGGTTTTTATATCGTTCGCTGATGCCGTCAGATGTGGCGGGCATGCTGAGTGTTCAGTTCACCTAGTTTTACAAGAGACAACGAACTGTGGCACCTCTGCCAATCCATCTTGTCTTGACTTGTGGTTTTGAGGATATTGTTCTTCTCTCCAACAAAAACCATTGACGCAGCATCGATTAGATCGCCAGGTGCCATTATTTGGCATCTGGATAGTTTGGGATGCAGACTGCAGTAGATATTGGCGATGCTCCAAATGGGCAAATAGATCAGGCAATGCACAAGGTTACATGGAGCATTCCTCAACAGCTAGCATCATCTCCTGATGCCCCATACTCCTAGGCCAACATCTACCTCAAACAATTTTTGTTTAATTTCACTGTCTTTGTCTCCATTGGATCCCATTCTAAAATCTGTTGCGAAGTGAGATTCCACAACCCTTCTCCCAAGCATTTCTCAACCCGTCTCTGCAGCATATCTTTCATCTCGCTTTGCATTGTGTGATGATGGTCTCGCTTCTGTCACATCCTCATACCGTGGCAACACAAAATCATCCTGAGAGTAGATGACGTGGTGTTGACACTAAGCCCTACAAGGAAGACGCTACACTCACAAAACAGTTGTGGATCATGAGCAAACAACATGGGTCTCCTGATGCCTCGCATGCCCAAGTGTATGTATATATATCTCTCATGTTCCATGGACCAATGAAACACCAAGGAGGCCGGGATTTCCGAGGAGCATAGGTTAGAATGGTGACTCTCACAAGAACCAACAAACTAGAACATCTGTGACACAAGAGAACACTAACTTGTAAGATTTGTATTGCTTTTGTAGGCACACATTTTCTAGGAGATCTCGTAATTATGGTAACTTGTTGTTTATGACGCTAGAGGTACTCCTACATGGCTACATGGGCATTTATTTAGTGTGTCATATTTCCTCAACTTCTCTCACATGGTCGTGCGCTGCGGGTTACGGTTCACTTAATGTATATTAGTCATATCGAATTCTTTATTTCATCCACCAATTTAGTTGTACGAGACTGTCCTGAACTATAATTGCACATATTGTGCATTGTAAAAAAAACATTGATTTATTTATTAACCGATCAATGAGACTCTATATATACGCACATGCATTGTGAAAAATCTAATGCCTACAAAGAACCAACCATTTAAGACACGCCTAATGCACGGTAGACCGCAAATAAAGTAGGCACGCACAACATTTTTGGGAAATATTTTATCCACACGAGACCACACCTCCTACTTTACTATTCTTTTAGTTAAAAAAGTTGTACGAGACTGTCATGCACTATAACTGCACATATTGGACATTGTGAAAAATGTTGAATTCTTTATTAAGAGCATCTTCAACCGTTTTGCATATGAACTTTGCATTCTTGTATTTGCAAAAAAGTCTAAAAATACCTATCCAACAGTTTGGCAAATAGAATTTGCATTTTTATTAACTTGGCAAATACTAGGGAAGAACTCGCATATATGCAAGCCGAGCCGGCGCTTGGCATGGCAACCTTGCGTGATTTCCATCGCCCCCGCGCGTGCTCCCGCGCACGATCCCTTCCCGCCGCCATATTTTCCCACGAAGCTTTGAGAGGCTACTGTGACTCGGTTCTTGCAGCAGTGCCTTTGATCTTCATCAACACCGGTGTTGGTTGAGGTACTCCATGGATCCAATCTCCATGTTTGTTTATTGGCTCCATTGTTCCTAGGGTTTATTGTTTTCTTCATCTGTGGGGAGGGATGGGCGGGTTTGGGGAGTGGTTGCTGGCTGTGGCAAAATATTTCCTCTTGTTTCCCATCACAGGAAACCCATCGCTGCCTTCCAGGGATTCGTAGCCAATTGGCAGGGAGCAGCGGCAGGGAACACCAGCAGGGAGCAGCGGCAGATGGCGTGACGACACCAGACGACGGCACAAAGAAAACAAATTTGGCGCGGGGAATGGATGTCGCGCGCGAAGAAAATGCCGCGAAGAAAGACCCGCGCGGGAGGAGAAGAAAAGCATGGCAAAATTATGTGGGTCCACAAATTCCTTTTTTTGCAAAGTGAAAAATACCAAACCATTAGAGATTGACTCTTTTTATCTTTGACAAATTTATTCGAGACTTGGCAAACTCTCTCATTTGCCAAACGAAATATACAAAATAGTTGGGGTGCTCACAAATCAATGAGACCCTACACGCACATGCATTGTGAAAAATCT
>Ga0182004_10003546_pt1 | contig 12420 bp, 12 predicted proteins | sample Sormic07211540_1_FD_120479 | JGI IMG/M metagenome (GOLD analysis project Ga0182004, IMG submission 120479) | Endophyte microbial communities from Sorghum bicolor roots, Mead, Nebraska, USA - 072115-40_1 MetaG | ecosystem: Host-associated > Plants > Roots > Unclassified | place: USA: Nebraska... | reverse complement strand
GTCTGGTTATATAGTCCCCTCAAGTGAATCTGGGCCGTCGGATCAAACCGACATTGATTGAACGGTTATTCTTGATCCTTTAGGTCGGTGGAGCGTAATCCGCGAAGTTGAACGTGATTGGCCAAAATAGGTGGGCGGGCGCCCTGTCCTTGAGCCCTCTCGGCTTCCGCTTTGTTCCCGTGGCTTCTGGAGTTTTCTAGATGATAGAAAATTGCGCGGCACGTTAATATCTCTATGTAAACCCGACGTGTGGGCCTTTCTTCCATAATTCCTGATAACCCCCTGTAGAAATAGACAAACACCAAAACTCGTAGAATTCTGTCAGATAAAACCCTAAGTCTGGGTGTTGGTTGCATTTGATCCTTTTCATTATTTATTTGATGATTAAATTTGATACTTAAGGACCGTCAACAGCTGCTTCGTCAATCACATCTATGTGACAACCGACATTCCTCTTATATCGACACGCGCCACAGTGTGGATAGCTCTCCAACTTCTCATACTGCAAGCCCTGATAAAGGATACAATGGTTAGGGCAGGCGTCAAACTTCCTATGTTTCATTGCCGCTTGTTGGATCAGCTTCTTCGCGTGATAGTATTGGCTGGAACCTTGTTATCATCTAGGTATGTGTCAGCAAGGATGTCACACCCAAATTTCTAGAACGAAATAGAGTGCATAAAAGCTTATGTGTGCCCCAGAAACAGTCGCACACATAAGTTGACAAATCTCAAATAGTATCATCATAATGTTTATTACATAGCGGAATAATAATCATTACATAGTCTTAAATAAATAAAGATACTCTTGACGGAAGCACCACACAGGGACACTGTAAACTAGTTGACTCTATGCCTAGTACTTATAACGGTAGTCCTCATTCTAGTCATCTTCATTAGAATATCGTGAGGTGTTGTGAAATAGCAAGAGTGAGCACATATCGTACTCAACAAGTATAACCAGGGGTTCATGAGGCTCAATTAGCTGACACTGGTTTGACTGCATTTAGCTTTTATATGTATGTAACATGTTTATATTTAAATAGCAAATATCAAGGTAGCATATTAAATCCCATAACCACATGATCAATGTATACAAGAATTAAGAATAACACATATGAACAACATAATAAACCATCATTAATCATGTTCATCAGTGTCCATGTATTCCTTTAGTTTTCCAGGCCGCCCGTATCCGTGGGCACGGCTAGTATACCAGATTTAACACTCTGCAGAGGTTGTATATCTTTACCCATGAGTCATGATTTACCCTTTAGCCCGAGGTTGCAAGTCTCTTAACCCCCTTCCTAGGGAGGTCGACAGGGATCACTATGAAGCCTTTCAACATCTAGCAAGTTAGGGCCGCATGGTTAACGAGGCACGTAGATGTAGAGCCCCCTTCTAAATGGCAAAATGACGCGCAGCCTATACACATAAGGACAGAGGCCACACTATACCCAAAAAAGCAAGCCCCTCTAGCGCCCTTTCGGGTAACCTCTAATAAACTAGAAAAGGTCTTCATACTGAGCTAAAGCTAGAGCCATATAGCCCTGATGGTTGTACGAATTATCCCAGCTTTTTTGCCAAGGGATAAGTCCTTATAGAGGGTCAAGATCAATCCAGCAAAAGCTAGAGTTCTTTCCACCTTTTATGTTCAAGTTGCTAGAAAGCTTACTTTATTGTTTATTGAATATCCAAATATTCATGTTACAAGATCATGGATTATAATCAAGCACTAGCAAGAACTACCCAAATGCATATTCAAATAGGTAACAAGGAATTCAAGATAACAATCATCTATGATTTTACTAGGGTTGTCAAGGTGGACACATGCATATTATACATGTATTAAAAGTGTGTTGGTAACAAGGATGGTCCCAAGTTATATTTGCCTTGATCAAAGCTTTCCTGTTGTTCCAGCTGGTCGTCAAAGACTTGGCCTTGCTCACCAACGTATTGCTCACCGTCAATACTCGATCATCAATCAACAACACACATTCTAATGGAGATAATCATACACAAAGCAAACAGGCTATAATTAGAATAATACACCAGCAATGATAAAACAAATGTAAAAGTTTATAAAATATTCTACGCAGCACTACGATCACACAGACGTAAAGATCACAAAAATCAGAATTAAAACGGAAAAGTTATGATTTTTTTAAGATTTCCTATTGTAAAGTAAATAATTAAATAGTACCACAAAACTAAAAATTTGTAAACTGGTTAAACAGTAATACTAAGGTGTAGATCTCGCAAAGACGAACCTAACGCAACTTGAATGGTCCAAATCGGAGTTAAAATGAGCATTTTATGACCTAAAAAAACTTGGTGGCATTTTTGTAAATCTTGAAAACGTATTTTTAAAATAACCCCACTTGAAGTACGTTTTCAAAGTCAGAAAGCATGGTCCGAGAAGGTGCTTTGGACCGCAGGTTCAAAACCCGAGTTTTCCAGAGTCTCTTTCACAAAGTTTTACCTCGAAGGGGTATCTTCTCTCGTCGTCCGTTAGATTTGGATTGGATGGCCAAGATTCATTCCAGGGAATAGGGCCGGCCGGCGGTGGCCTTCTACGGCGGCGCCATGGCCGTGGGGCCGAGCTCCTCGCTGGAGTTCACGAATTAGGCGCTGCGGTACTCCAAACTCAAATCCGAGGCCATGGGAGTGAAGACGAGATCAACGCGAGTTCACCTAGCACAAAAACGAGGGCGAGGAAGGCATGGGAGCAGCGTAGTGCTTGGTATGGCGGCCGGATGCATTCCTGCGAGGTTCGGCAAGTGTGTGAGCTCAGTAGAACACGTTATAGGGTAAGAGGAGGGGCTCAGCACCTTCATCAACTTGTTGCAGAGCTCAACAGAGGATCAAACGTCGCTGAGAAGCTTCGGTTGACGAAAAGCACGGCAGCAACGAGTTCGTTCGTCGGTGAGATCCGAACTGTGACGAGAGAGCGACTGGGGCAACTTCACATCGCGTAGATCAGAAAAGAGAGTCGAGAGGGAGAGCATGGGGCTTTATAGACCTGGAGAAGATCTCCTAATGTGATCAATCCCGGCCTACACGGGATTTGGTTTCCACTAAGAGTCTCGGTCGGACTGGATACGAGGGAGAAGAAAGCAAGGGAGGGAAAGCCACTGACGTGCGGGGCTCAGTTATCAGCGAATGAAGGGGAAAGGAAGGGTGCGCGCGCGGCTTGGGCCTTGGCTTGATTGGCTGGTGTGGGGGTATAAACCCTTATAGCCTCATGGGTTGATATGGGCCGCACCATTAGAAGTAGCTCGGTCCACAATATGAAGACGTGCGGCGCACGACGCTGGTCGGCATGCACCGCAAGGCTGTAAGTTATTGTACCAAATAGAATACTTTGCTTGTAACTCTGCCCCTTCAGGATATATAAGGAGGGGCAGAGGTCCCCTAGAGGACACGACAACAACTCAACACAATTGAATCCAACACACAACAATACAATCAAACGCAGGACGTAGGTATTACGCCCACACGGCGGCCGAACCTGGATAAAATCCTTGTCTGTGTCTTGCGTCACCATCAAGTTCGTAGCTTGCGCACCTGTCTACCGATAAACTACTACCGTGGGTATACCCCAAGATAGAGTGCCGACTAGCTTTCGTCGACAGTGGCGCGCCAGGTAGGGGGTGTGCGTACAGCTCTCCTAGACGAACAAGATGGCCATCATCCCCGAGTTTGCGGCCATAGCGGGTGGCTTCACGTTCACCGTCAGCTTCAACAACTTTACCGCCACGACCACGGAGGAGGCGTAGATCTGATTTGTGCCAATTACTTCGTCATCGACGTGGCTGCAGTTCCAACCTAGCTGGCTACGACTCCGACTACTCCAGCAACGTCGCTGACCACGCCGACAACACGTCACCAGCTTCCCTGCTATAAAGGGAGGCAAATCGATAGCACCGACCTGCTTGGATTATCGACCAAGTTATTTGGCCTACTTGCTCTAACCACCGGTCGCAACAATAATCACCGCGAAGAACGGCGCTACGACAAGCGCGACCACCATCATGACAACAAGTCCAAAAGCTCGAGGGTCAGACAATTTTGTCATCACTGACCAGACTTTCGTCCAAAGATAAGTATACTTTTAATATTTTATCTATTTTCGGCATAATATTTTTTATTATCCTTCAAAAATAACTTTTTGGTTAGCCAACTAGTTTTTTCTCCTACACGAGTTTTCCAGAGCCGGCATTGTCTCCGACTCCTCCCGACACGTGCATGAGATCCGCCCTCTGCGTTTTGGGTGGTCGGCAGTAGCTCTCTACGAGGCTAGCAATCCTACGTAAGCCTAGGTTCCGCACCTCATACTGATTGTTTGCTAGACCAGAGCTGGTACAAGCTCTAGGATGAATTAACTATTCGTGCTAATTTTATAACAAAAAATCTAAAACTTATCTCAATGCTGTTTTTTTATCTAGAGTTTATTTATACATCATGTACTACCTATTCTCTATATTTATTTTTCAGAAGTTTGGCCGAGTCAACAAGCTACAGTCGGAGACTCGTCGACTATTTCCTACGCTGTGCTCGGGGACTGCTCCGACCACCAAGCATGTTTATATTCCCAACCACGCTCGAGGACTTGTCGACTAGTCTCTACGCTGTGCTCGAAGACTGTGCTGACCACCGAGCATGTTTACGTTCCCGACCACGCTCGAGGACTTGTCCACTAGTCTCTACGCCATGCTCGGGGACTGTGCCGACCACCGAGCATGTTTACGTCCCCAACAATGCTCGGGGACTGGTTGACCGGTCTCGATGCCGTGCTCGGGGACTGTGCTGACCACCGAGCATGATTACATTCCCACCGTGCTCGGGGACTCATCAATCACTCCCTGCACTGTGCTCGGGACTTGCTTCGATTACTCTCCGACCATAGCTTGGGGACTACTTTTCTCAGTTACATATAAATTGGACTGGATAATTTTCATTTTTTAGACCTTGCTACAAGGCTTATACTTCGCCTTCCAGCAAGCTCGGGGACTACATCGGTACGATGCATCTGGCGATACATTTCAGTATCAAATTTTTTATGTGGTTTTTTCTCTTTAGACCCTGGCATCACGTGCCTATATCACCTACTAGCAGGCTCGAGGACTAAGTGGGCACACTTCACCTTACGGTGAATATGCTTGCTTTTTTGAAGTCTATATTTTTCAGAAAAGTAAAGTGGGCACATTTCATCAGAAAAGAAATCTTTTTTGATTAAGAGCACCATGCATTCTTCGAACAACCTGCTTCTTCGATGTCGATGTTGATCAACTGTTTTTTGAGTTGGTTAAAATACCGTTGCAACTGTTTGAGCGACTTTCCTGCTTATCAAAGACGTCAAGCCTCACTGGTCGAAGAAGCTCAAGACGTCGTGCGGACTACCTATGGGGGTATAAACCCCTATAGCCTCATAGGTTGATATGGGCCGCACCATTAGAGGTAGCTCGGTCCACAAGATGAAGACGTGCGGCGCATGACGCTGGTCGGCATGCACCGCAAGGCTGTAAGTTATTGTACAAAATAGAATAGTTTGCTTGTAACTCTGTCCCTTCAGGATATATAAGGAGGGGCAGAGGTCCCCTAGAGGACACAACAACAACTCAACACAATTGAATCCAACACACAACAATACAATCAGACACAGGACGTAGGTATTACGCCCACACGGCGGCCGAACCTGGATAAAATCCTTGTCTGTGTCTTGCATCACCATCAAGTTCGTAGCTTGCGCACCTGTCTGCCGATAAACTATTACCATGAGTATACCCCAAGGTAGACTGCCGACTAGCTTTCGTTGACACCTGGGCCGCTAGGCGGACATGGAGGGCTTCTTCTCTCTTTTTATTCCTTTCTTTTTCTCCTTTGTTTTCCAAAGCTTTTCCAAAAGAGGTTTTAAATCCTTTTTGGAGATAAAAACAAAACACACAGTACAAAATTAATTATGCTCTAGCATGGATGCAAAACACGTTTCTATCCTGTGTTTGATTTTAATTTCAACAAAATTTATTTATTTACTAATTTAAATGCCCACCAAAAATACTTAAATAAATTAAATTAAATCCTATTAATTGCAAATCAGATTTTGGGTGTTACAAATTCTACCCCCCTTAAAAGAATCTTGTCCTCGAGATTGAACAGTGTTTACTCAAACAACTGCGGATAAGACTTTTTCAGATCATCCTCTCTTTCCCAAGTTGCTTCTGCTTCTGAATACCAATTCCATTGTACTTTGCACATTCTAATGATCCGACTTCTAGTGACTCGCTCAGCTATTTTCAAAATCTTAACCAGATATTCCTCATATGTGAAATCCTCTTTAACAGTAAGCTCTTACAATGGTATTTGTTCTACAGGTACCCACAAACACTTCTTAAGTTGTGATACATGGAATACATCATGCACACCAGATAAACTTTCAGCCAATTCCAACTGATAAGCTACTTCTCCACACCTTTGCAAAACTTTAAACGGACCAACATACCTTGGAGCTAGCTTTCCTTTCATATTAAACCTCTTCACACTCCTCTTAAGTGACACTTTCAGATAGACATAGTCACCTTCTTCAAAAACCAATTCTCTTCTACGTGTATCTACATAGCTTTTCTGACGAGACTGAGCAACTCTCAGATTATCCCAAATGATTCGTACTTGTTGTTCTGCATGTCTAAGCACATCTGGACCAAACACCTGAGTCTCCCTAGTTTGATTCCAAAACAAAGGTGTTCTACACTTACGACCATATAATGCCTCAAACGGTGCCATTTTAAGACTTTGCTGATAACTGTTATTATAGGAAAACTCTGCATACGACAAACTCTTATCCCAACTGGTTCCATATTGCAAAGCACAAGCTCTTAACATATCTTCTAGTATCTGATTGATCCTCTCTGTGTGTCCATCTGTCTAAGGATGATAGGCTGTACTAAAATTTAATTTTGTACCCAAGGAATCATGCACTTTCTTCCAAAAAGTGGAGGTGAAGTGGGTTCCTCTATCAGATACAATCTTCTTAGGCACTCCATGCAAACAAACTATCATCTCCATATACAATTCTGCTAATCGAGCTCCTGAATTAGTGGTTTTGACTGGCAAGTGAGCAACTTTAGTCAATCGATCCACTATTACCCATATTGAATCATATCCTCTCTGAGTACAAGGCAAACCCACTATGAAATCCATGCCTACTTCTTTCCTCTTCCAATTAGGAATCTTCACTGGTTGCAACAGTCCAGCTGGCCTCGGGTGTTCAGCTTTCACTCGTTGACAAGTATCACACAAGGCTACATATTCAGCTACATCTCTCTTTAATCCATACCACCAATCTTCTCCTTAAGATCTAGATACATCTTAGTACTACCAGGGTGAATAGTAAGCTGATTCGTGGGCCTCTTGCAGAATCATATCATGAATAGCCTTCACTTTAGGAACACATATCCTTTTCCCAAACCAGAGTGTACCATTGTCATCTATTTTGAATCCTGGTGCCTTTCCTAGTACCACATTATGTGCTATCCCTTTAGTTTCTCATCCTCTAACTAACCATTCAATATTTCCTTCTCTAAGGTTGGAGTCACCTCTATTTCCATAGCATTAACTACAATGCCTAGATTCAATTGAGCAAATTCAGCACACAACTCCTTAGACTCTGGTGTCGCTTAAAGCTCATTAACATATTTCTTCCTGCTAAGTGCATCAGCCACAACGTTCGCCTTTCCAGGATGGTAGTGCACTTCTATATCATAATCCTTTATCAGTTCCAACCATCGACGTTGTCTCAAATGTAGATCTATCTAGGTAAAGATATATTTCAAACTATTATGATCAGTATATATGTCACTCTATGCCCAATCAAATAATGTCTCCAAATTTTTAGTGCATGAACCACAACTGCTAACTCTAGATTATGAGTAGGATAATTCAGTTCATGCTTCCTCAACTATCTAGATGCATATGCTACAACTCTACCTTCTTGCATAAGAACACAACCCAATCCCAGACGAGAAGCATCATAATAAATGGAGAAACTCTTGCTCAGATCTTGCAATACCAACATAGGTGCAGTAGTCAACCTCTTCTTAAATTCCTCAAAACTAGCTTGACACTTATCAAACCACACAAACTTAGAATTCTTCTCTAATAGAGCAGTCATAGGCTTCGCAAGTTTTGAGAATCCCTCAATGAATCTATGATAATAACCTGCCAACCCAAGAAAGCTACGAATCTCACTCACATCTGTAGGTGGCTTCCAATTCAGCACATCTTTCACCTTACTAAGATCCACTGCAATTCCACCATTAGAGACAACATGACCAAGAAAAGAAACTTCTTCCAACCAAAACTCACACTTACTATGCTTAGCATACAACTTATGCTCTCTAAGTTTTTGTAAGACCAATCTCAGATGTTTAGGATGTTCCTCCTTCGTTTTAGAGAATACTAGTATATCATCAATAAATACCACCACAAACTTATCAAGGTACTCCATAAATACTTTATTCATTATGTACATGAAGTAAGCTGGTGCATTGGTCAAACCAAAAGACATAACTGTATACTCGTACAACCCATACCTTGTTGTGAAAGCTATCTTTGGTATATTTGAATTGCGGATCTTCAACTGATGATAACCAGATCGTAGATCAATGTTAGAGAACACACAAGCAACTTTTAACTGATCAAATAAGTCATCAATCCTAGGCAGAGGATACCTATTCTTAATAGTAACCTCATTAAGTGATTGAAAATCAACACACATTTTCTGATTACCATCTTTCTTATCAACAAAGATAACTGGTGCACCCCATGGTAAAGAACTAGGACGAATGAACCCTTTAACTTGCAATTCCTTTATTTGTTTGTTAAGTTCTTCTAATTCATTAACCCCCATTCTATATGGTCTTTTAGCTATAGGTGCAGTACCAGGTAGTAATTCAATAATAAATTCAATGTCTCGTTCAGGTGGCATAGCTAGCAGTTCATCTGGAAAAACATCTGGGAATTCATTCACTACACAGTCCTAAGGATCAACATCATCATCCAGCTGATTCACTGTGGCTGTGGGTGGAGCCTTCACTACTACATCAACACTGATCCGCTCCCCTTTTGGTGTTGTCACAACTACTACTTTCTCTTTGCACTTAATTTTTGTGGTATATTTCTTCATCCAATTCAAACCCAAAATCACATCTATGCCACAAGTTCTTATAACCATAGGACTCGTAGGGAAATCTACCCCCTTAAAGAAAGACTTGCTGAGGGGTAACAATAAGAAACTGGTATAGTCTCTCCCGGTGAGTTTACTATAGGAGTTTTCATGGTAACTAGTGGAATGTTATGAACTCTAACAAATGCTTATGAAATAAATGTATGCGAAGCTCCAGAATCAAATAAAACTGTAGCGGGGATAGAGTTGATGTTGAACGTACCCATCATAATTTCTAGTCCCTCCTAAACTATCTCTACAGACACATGGTTCACCTTTGTCGCATGTTATCAAGCACAATTGCACAATTCACAAGAGCCTAGAAGGTAGGATAGGCATTTTCAGCCAACTGCAGGAGTTCATAGTAAAGACATTTCATGAACAGACGCTGCTTATCAGCATCTTCCCTGACATCATTTGGGGCATAGCGGGCCAACTGCTCAAATGTATCATGATACTCAGCCACAGTCATAGAGCCCATTATGAGAGATCTAAATTCCTCCTGCTTAAGCTCCATCATTTCTTCATTGATATGTCATGCTATAAAATCTCTGCAAAATTCCTGCCAAGTGACAGTAGGGGCATTATTGGGACGAGCAGCTTGATAAGACTCCCACCAAGTCTCTCAGCTGCTCCCTGCAGCTGTTCAGAAGCATACAACACCTTTTTCAAATTATTGCATTGTGTTATGTTCAATTGTTTCTCCACAGCATGCATCCAATCATCTGCCTCCATAGGGTCTGCAGAGTCAGTAAATACAGGAGGTCTTCCCTTCATAAATTCTTCACACTTATCCCTCACATGGACCGGTGGTGGTGGTGGTGGTGCAGGTTGATGGTCAAGGTGTTGCATAAAGGCATGCATCATCTCGTTCTGAGTCTGCATGAGCTCTTCCACAAAAATTGGGACATTAGCACCCCTGCCACGGCCTCTGCCTCTGCCTCTTCCCCTTGCTGCCATCTGCATTCCATGGTACAGATACAGATCTCAGTCATATCCAACATGATAAATACAAGAGATAATTGAACCTGAATTTTTCTGAGCGATATCCAACATCAGCAGTTTAGAAAATCAGTCATATCTCGAGTTCCAAAACTCAAAAGGAGACGTTCTTTACACTGTTGGAAAGAGAAAGAAATTATCTACAACTTTCATTAAATCATACTAACAGATTCTGTCGTTAAATTAGTCAAAACTAGGCATAACCGAAACTGTTCCAGAATTTCAGACTGCGCAGAAACCTCAACTTTGAACAGTTATATCTCACAGCTTATAATAGATAATAATGTCATTGTTGTGGCATTGGAAAGATAAAGAAGTCTAGTTGTTCTCAGAAAATTTTGATAAACTTGGCACGAACAAAATTTGAGATATACCAGAATTATTGCAGACTGCTCCAGAAATCAGCAAAGGACAGAAACAGAATTTAACCAAACCCAACTACTTAGTTCATTAATCCTTATGCCTTAGGCCCATAAATTAAATGAAATTGTGGAGAAAATCCACAAGATCATTATACTCATTACAAAGATCCAAATCAAGCATAATCATAATGATAACCAAACCAAGCATTAAAGGTTCACACATCAAGCAGTGACTCAACTTGCGATACTATCATTCTCTTCATATTAAGGGTAAAGATCCTAAAACTCCTATTTCAATGACGCTAGAAAGGGGTAAGAGAAATTTCTAAAATTATATCAAAACAAGGAGTGAGGGTGAGGACAAGACTTTAAAATAAGCAACAAGGTGAAGATGAATAACAATGGAAAGGATATAGTGTAGAGGAAAAGTATCAAGGTTTATAGAACAAGGATTTTATAGCAATTTTAAAACCTTAAGACAGCCAATTTATAACTAGGCTTCGTCCAACAGTTAACAAAGATTTGATACCAATTTGTCACACCTAAATTTCAAGAATGAAATAGAGTGCATAAAAGGCTTATGTGTGCCCTAGAAACAGTCCCACATATAAGTTGACAAATCTCAAATAGTATCATCATAATGTTTATTACATAGCGGAATAATAATCATTACATAGTCTTAAATAAATAAAGATACTCTCAACGGAAGCACCACACAGGGACACTGTCAACTAGTTGACTCTAAGCCTAGTACTCATAACGGTAGTCCTCATTCTAGTCATCTTCATTAGAATATCGTGAGGTGTTGTGAAATAGCAAGAGTGAGCATATATCGTACTCCATAATTATGACTAGGGGTTCATGAGGCTCAATTAGCTGACACTGGTTTGACTGCATTTAGCTTTTATATGTACGTAACATGTTTATAGTTAGATTTCAAATATCAAGGTAGCATATTAAATCCCATAACCACATGATCAATGTATACAAGAATTAAGAATAACACATATAAACAACATAATAAATGTTGACGGTCCTTAATGCCTATTTTATACCATCAACTATTGCTCAATATAGCATGATATCAACCATAAAGCATAGTTGTAGGGTTTGATTCTAACGAGTTCCACGAGTTTTGGTGTTCTCAATTGTTTTGTAGGAATATGCAAATTTCCATCAAAGAAAAGCATGTCAAATTATGATTTGGACTATATCATTGCGACGGGCTCGTCGAGAAGATCGAAACAGACATATCATTTGCTGTATTTGAAGTCCAGAGTGAAAAGATATTAATTTTACAAATAAAGAAGAATTACCACTAATGGGCACCACGCCCAAGCAAGGCCCATGACGTGAGAAGACGCTCATATGGCATGATAGAGGCCCAAGAGAGGCGCCCGAAGCTGCTCCCTTGAGTGGGCTCACATGAGGGATGATTGGAAGGCCCAAGTTGATGTATAATAGCCCAACAGAGCAAACGGTGGAAGAATTAGTCCCACATCGTGTGTTTAGAATAGGTGGGAGGCTTTTCTAGGCTATAAATAGAGAGGCAGACCCCCACCCTGAGGGCACCACATTATGGAGATGTAGAGGCATCCTTCGAATGGATGACCTCTCACCTCTAGAGAATTAGCGCTAGACTTTCCAATATAGTAGATTAGTTCTAGTTGAGAGTTAGGGAGAGCGGCGCTACGCCCGGGTTCTAGAGAGTCATCAGAGTTCTGGTATATCTTTGTATCTTTTCTTGTAAGACTTATGCTTTAATATATTTCATCTTCTCTATTTACTTTTATGCATTACATTTGATTGGTTAGTATAGTTGTTATACTTTAGCAT
>Ga0182004_10003545_pt1 | contig 12422 bp, 23 predicted proteins | sample Sormic07211540_1_FD_120479 | JGI IMG/M metagenome (GOLD analysis project Ga0182004, IMG submission 120479) | Endophyte microbial communities from Sorghum bicolor roots, Mead, Nebraska, USA - 072115-40_1 MetaG | ecosystem: Host-associated > Plants > Roots > Unclassified | place: USA: Nebraska... | reverse complement strand
TGTGCAGTCTTTTTTTTTCTTTGGGGGGGGGGGGGGGGGTGTCCAAAGGGTAAAGGAAGAAAAAAGTGGTGAATATTTTCAAAACCAAGGGGGGTTTTGGTAATTTTTTGTTAGTGTTTGTTGAAAAAAATATTTTATTATTTTGTTTCTTTTTTCACTCGGTCACCCCCCCCCCCCCCCCCCCAAAGAAAAAAAAAGACTGCACAGCTCCTGTTTTCCGACAAGTTGTCATTTCCTTGAGCTGAACCATGTTGAATAAATGAACCAAGCGATCCACATTGGAGAAATGAGAAGAAGATATGCCTGCAGTTTGACCCATGATTTTCAGTTCGGCAGCTGTAGGTAAGACTCTAGTAATCGAGAAATACTCACCAAGATAAATGTAACTGGCTCGTTCGACAAACCACTGCTATATTTGTTGGATTCCATCGCATCACTGATAAAAACTTGGGCCTGCAGAAGTCATGCCCAGTTAGTCTCACATCCATTCGAGACTTGTGAAGGCACGGATACATGTTGCCACGTGCATTCATCTAATGGTATATAACATTTTGTGAAATTGTCTGACATGATTTTATTATACAGGGTACATCTCTAATATGTCCTTTCTGCATTAGCTATATGCTCTTTGGCACCAACTATAAGTAAATAAACAGTGAAGCTATCCTACATGATCATGTAGGAGCAGCACACATGCTCACTGAATCTGCATCAGCATCAGCATGACTAAATCATCCTTGAATGGGATGGACATGTTCATATTCAAAACCATTCTACAGCTTGAATGAGATGAACATGGTATTAACATCTTCAATGTACAACATTAAGATTTTCTATTAAAAAATACCAGTTTTCCAACAACAAAAAAACACACACCAGGGAAATGTAGGGCACCTATATTTCTTAGAACAAATAGGGCACCTTATAATGAAACTTCTGTGCTGATGAGATGAAAATCTTGAATTGGTTATATGGAAGAGAAATGCTTGATTTTGAAACGGTACCACCCAAAAAGAAGACATCAGGCTTGTTAATATCAGATATATACTGGCGACAAATTGCTTTGCGGAACCGAGAAGTCTACAAAAAAGGATACGACTAGGTGAGCACATGCATTTTGCACTTATTAATCAGTAATATTGAACCGCATTAATAATGTAATACATGGAGTAATAGCAGGTACCTCATGGTAGCATCTGCTTATTGCTTGTACAAAACTTCTAGACCGTTTATATGTATGTGAAAAGCAGGACCTTGCATATGATGCCCCTCTAAGATAAATACCATCAAGTTTGATACTCCTGACATACTGCAGACAAAAACATCAGCAAACACAGTTTGAAAATGCAAAAAAAAAAATTCCAGGTCAAATTCAAGGCGTGAATAATAAAGGACTAATGATGCGCAGAGTGAATAATATGAACTAGCATGTGTTTGATTTGCACATACTCCCTGCATCTCAGGATACTAGGTGTAACTGCTAGGCGCGTGACTCTTCGGATGTATGCAAAAGCAAGTGTGGTAGGCTGTTTTGCATGCAGAATTTACTGTAGATTGCTGGACCTCCTCGTTTTACTCCCATCCGTTAGATGGGCTCCGTCAAATATGCATCTGCATGTAGGCATTCGTGGCGTGGAGCTAGGTGATTTGGCTAATGGCGCCGTGAAACATTTCATGCAATTAATCTGAGATGGAACCCAAGGGGAATTCCTAGGAGCACGCGCTAATTAATCTGCTCCTTCGTCTTTGCGTTTTCTGAGTTGCACCTAGTATCCTGAGACGGAGGGAGTATTATACTAACTCCCAATGAATATTTTCTTTATTCAGAGTTCATTCAATAAATGACCATATACTTCCACACATTTCAATTTTCAAAAACTGAAAAACAAGAAAATAGTTGAAAACTTGCTATAATTTATAACAGATTCATTGAAATGCTTTGGTATCAAACAAAGCAACATGTTGTCAGAAGATCAGGGCAAGTAAAACACAAAGGCCAAAATAACAGCGTGAAAGAGACTAGGGCTTTGGAATAGGAGGCAGGACTTAGAATATAGGATCATCAGATTGGAACCACCACAACCAAATTGACTCCAAGACTTTTTTAGTTTATTATTCTCGGAGTTCTAGAAAGTGCTAGGTGTAGATGATTTAGCATGTGCAATGATCACCAACCTTTTCATGTGGACAAGTCTCCTTTTTACTATTTGAACAGATAGGTGAAGTGCCCTTTCTAGGAAGCAGTTTATTTAGCTAGCCCAAAAATCCACTTTGTCTACTTAACCCTCTGAACAAAATTTGGCTCCATTTACTCGCCAAACTATTTTAGTTAGTCCAATGTACCCTATTCACGCCTAGATTATGAGGGTTAAGCCTAGTGCTTATTAGTTGTACCTAATTATGCTATTTACTATTCACTGTCTAGGCTAGTTACTGTTAAATGTCTAGCAATTTTCAGATGCCTTAGCATGCAAGGTAGCATCTGCTTTATGCAGTAGGAATATGCTGTAGTAGTTGAGATCTTGTATCCCAAGTTTGCTACTTCTATATAATGCAACCAAGCGACCTGTGGCCAAGCTGCCCTCTGGCAGATCAAATTCCACTTGTCTAGTTTGTTACCTGGCCAACAATTGGTATCTAGAGCCTAGGTTTGCTTACAGTTTTAGCCATGTCCACCTCCAACGAGCGTGCTCTGTGTGCAGCCGCCGCAGCCGCCAACACCAACGCTGGGAGAGGGGCTGTGTTCAACCCCGAGCTGGAGGCCGATCGTGCTCAGCACCTAGCCGTGGCAGAGGCTGCAGCCACGCAAGCGATCGAGCCGGCCAGGCAGGCAGCAGGAGCAGATCAGGCCGCAGCGGTGGATCACAGAGCCCAGCGCAGCGCCATATTCCTTCACCGTCGCCTGAGCGCTGTCGCGGAGGATGTCGTGGGTCACCTTTGGCTGTCTAGACGGTGTACAAGGACTCCAGCATGGGCAGACCATGGCTGATGCTGACCTAGACCAACTACCACGAGTGGAGACTGCTCGTGAAGGTCAAGATGCAGGCTCACCAGCTCTAGGACGACACCATCGAGTACTGCAACTTCCCATACCACGATGACCAGTGCACGCTCGAGGCCATCATCGCCTGACTGCCGACGAAGATGGGTCTCACGGACAAGGCCTCTACCAAGGAGGCGTGGGACTCCATCGCCACGGCGCGCATCAGCATCAACCGCGTTCACTGTGTCACGCTACAGCGGCTGCGCAAGGACCTAGAGAACCTCGCCTTCCACCTCAGTGAGCAGATTGAGGACTTTGCTCTTCGTCTCTCTGCCTTGAAGCAACAGATGGCCCAACATGGTGACATGGACCTCACAAAGGAGCGGGGGTGGAGAAGCTGCTGTGGGCCGAGCCGAAGAAGTACGCCTAGCTGAGGATCACGATCAAGACCCTCCTCGACTTCCAAGACCTCACCATCGAGGTCGCCGAGAGGCTAAAGATGAGGGGAAATCTCGAGGAAGACCCTCCCATCGAGCCGATCACCGTTGGTGGGAAGCTGATGTACACCAAGGAGCAATGGCTCGCTCAACAGAAGGAGAAGGGTGGAGACGGCTCCGGCTTATCTAGTTAGTCCAAGAAGCAATGCCGGCATCCTCGCGGCGGCAAGAAGCAGAAACCAAAGGGCAATTGTGGCGGCGGCGAGCAAGGAGAGAAGGTAGGAGCCAGCAGCGGCGAATGCAAGGCGAACTGCGACGCCACCTGCCTCAACTGCCATCGCCATCGGCCAATAGGCAAAGGATTGCCCTTAGCCTCGACGCGAGTGTGGCGGTGCAGCACACGTCCCAGAGGCTGATGATGATGAGGCAGCCATCTTCCTCACCCTAGGCTTCTAGGAGCTAGACGCGAAGGAGAACATCTTCTGCTCCGACACCGACACGAGCCTCGAAATCGAGGAGCCGCGAGCCCGTGTGTTCCTTAACACCAGCTCCGGCGAGGACAAGCTAGATGGTTGGTACCTCGACAGTGGCGCCACCCACCACATGACCGGCCATCGCGAGCTCTTCTCCGACCTCGGCACCACTGTTCGTGGCTCAGTGCGGTTCGACGACGTGTTAAGGGTGGAGATTCAGGGCGTCTGCCCAATCGTGTTCCAAGGAAAGACCGCGTCCACCACGGTGTCTACTTCATCCCGACGCTGCGCAACTCCATCATGAGACTTGGCCAGCTCGATGAAGGTGGATCCAAGGTGGGGATCAACAAATGCATGCTCCGCATTTGGGATCGACCCAGGCGCCTCCTTGTCAAGGTGCGCCACAGACCCAGCCACCTCTACATCCTCCATCTTGAGACGGTGTAGCCTCTGCCTCGCCGTAAGGAAGGACGATGAAGCCTAACACTAGCACGAGGGGTTCGGCCACCTCCACCTCGAGGCGCTTTACAAGCTCAGCAAGGAGGCCACGATGCGTAGGATGCCATGATCAAGCATGTTGAGCAGCTCTGCAACACCTGTGTCACAACGAAGCAGCACCGACATACATTTCCTTAGCAAGCAGCGTTCTATGCGCAGAACCAACTGGAGCTAGTTCACAGCGACCTTTGCGGACCTATGACGCCAGTGACTCCGGGCGAGCAACGCTACTTCCTTCTCTTGGTGGATGATGCATCCTGCTTCATGTGGGTCATCTTGCTGCCATCCAAGGATGCTACCACAAATGCCATCAAGCGTGTCCAGGCCGCGGCGGAGGAGAGCGGCCGCAAGCTCTAGTGTTGTGCATGGACAACAGCGACATGTTCACTGTCGCCGAGTTCGCTGAGTGTTGTGCTAGAGAAGGACATGCAACATCACTTCTCGGTGCCTTACTCACCTCAGCAGAATGCCATGGTGCAGCATCAAAACCAAACCGTGGTCGCCACGTCCGGGCCACTGCTAAAGCAGAGGATGTCGACCAAGTATTGGGGGGAGAAGTGATGATAGCAGTCCATCTGCTCAACCGGTCACCGACTCGAAGCTTGCAAGGCAAGACCCCCCACGAGGCCTGGCAATAAGCCACCTCAAGACCTTCGGCTGCATCGCCTACACCAAGGAGTTGACCCAGCTGCGGAAGCTCGATGATCACGGCAAGCCTGGTGTCTTCATCGGGTACGCGAAAGGGGCAAAGGCATGTCGCATCCTGGACTTTATGATGCAGCGCATGCAGATTGCCCGCGATGTCGTCTTCAAGGAAGGGCGTGGCTAGGATTGGTCGACACCGAACCTGGCAACTCAGCATCGGCGGCGAGTGACTTCACCGTGGAGTAATGAGTGCCTAGAGGAGCGAGGGGAGCACAAAGTACTTCTCCAGTGACGGCTAGAGCTACATCGCCGACGTCACCATCTGCACTGCGCTCGCCGTCACAAAGTCTTGAGTCTGAGGAAGCCAAAGGGACATTAGTAGCTGCAGCCACTCCTCCAGCATCCCAGCCAGCTTCGCCAACACCACCGCATGCGTCCCCCACTGCCCTTACTCCTTCACCGACTCGTCGGCGGCAGCAACAGTGACCGGTGATCAAGTGGAGTTCGCCACTCCACTGGAGGATGATGAAAAGCGACTCGGCACCTACTACGACAACGAGCCTCTACTCTACCACACAATGACCAACATCATTAGCGATCACCCTCCACCTCCACCGCCACAGTGTCTCTTCACTAAGCTGCACCTAACGCATGCCGACGAGCCTACCAACTTCGCCAAGGCTAAGGATGACCCAGAATGGCAAGCAGCGATGGAGCAAGAGATCAAGGTCGTGGAGCAGAATTGCACCCGAGAGCTGGTGCCACTGCCCGCTGGCCATCGGCCATCACTCTAAAATGGGTGTTCAAGCTCAAGAAAGGTGAGCTAGGTGCGGTGATCAAACACAAGGCCAAACTGGTGGCGCACGGCTTCGTCTAGCAAGAGAGGATCGACTACGATGATGCATTCGCTCTCGTGGCACGCATGGAATCGATCAGAATCCTCCTCGCACTGGCAGCTCAAGAAGGCTGGCACATCCACCACATGGATGTCAAATTTGCCTTCCTCAATGGCGACCTCATCAAGGAAGAGGTGTACGTGCAGCAACTGACTGGCTTCACCATCGCCGGAGAAGAAGGAAAGGTCTACCCCCTCTGCAAGGTCTCTACGGTCTATGGTAGGCACTACGCGACTAGAACATAAAACTGGACGCCACACTCAAAGACATGGGCTTCCAGCAAGGTGCTCATGAGGTGGCAATGTACCAGTAGGGGAGTGGGTGCTCTGTCCTGCTCGTCGGCGTCTATGTCGACGATCTCATTACCGGCACACGGAGGAACGCGAAGTGGGTTCAAGGCACAAATGAAGATCTTTGACATGAGTGACCTCGCCCTCCTAAGCTTCTACCTCGGCGTCGAGGTGCGCCAAGATACAAATGGCATCACCCTTCGTCAGACACTACGCCAAGCGCATTCTGGCTAGCTGCAACCCTGCCCATACTCCAATGGAGGAACGGCTGAGGCTCAGCAGACAGCATAGCGGAGGAACTCGACCCCACACACTATTGGCGGCTCAACGGCGGTCTGCGCTACCTAGTGCACACTTGCTCGGACCTAGCGTTCACCGTTGGGTTCGCCAGCAGGTTCATGGAGCGGCCTATAGTGGAGCATCAACAAGCTATCAAGCGCATCCTCCGATATGTGGCTGGCACCCTCGACATCGGTCTGCACTTCACCAAGGCGCCCGGCACTGCACACTTCGTCAGCTTCTGTGACAGAGATCTTGCTGGCAACATCGACACAAGCAAGAGCATGAGCGAAACATTGTTCTTCCTCGGCAACTGCTTGGTCGGCTGGTAATTCATCATGCAGAAGGTGGTGGCACTTTCAAGCTGTGAAGCCGAGTACACTGCCACCACTACTGCTGCAACATAGGCACTGTGGTTCTCAAGGCTGCTAGCAAAGCTTCTCGGCAGGCATGTTGAGGTGGTTAAGCTGAGATGGACAGCAAGTCAGCTCTCTCTAGCTAAGAATCCAGTCTTCCATGAGAGCAGCAAGAATATCAGGATCAAGTACCACTTCATCCGACTATCTGAAGCTGCCAGTAAGATGAAAGCATGAAGGCCGATCACATCCCAACTACTGATCAGCTTGCAGACATTCTCCCTGGGCAAGGCCAAGTTTGAGGAGATGAGGGAGAGGATTGGCGTGAAGCAGATCATCCCCAAAGCAGAGCAGAAGGTTAAGGGCTTCAAATGAGGGTTAAGCCTAGTGCTAATAACTCAATGTATCTAGTTTTACCTACTTACGCTATTTAATATTCACTGTCTAGGCTAGTTACTGTTAAATGTCTAGCAATTATCAGATGCCTTAGCATCCAAGGTAGCATGTGCTTTAAATGTCTGGCAGATCAAATTCCACTTGTCTAGTTTGTTACCTGGCCAACAGATTATAGCAAGCTTCAACTAAATATTGCAACAGAAGTACAACATTTAGAAAAGGCAATGCAGGATATTCATATATTTGCCAGGGTACCTTAACAATTATTTCTTTTCCAGGCCACTTATAAACTGTATCTGATGGCTTACTTCTCTCGAAAACTTTTGACGTCATCATCTGCATTCATTTCACTAAATGAATGAACTGCTTCTGCATATTGTATAGTAGCATGATATAAATGATGGATTACCTTAGTTAACACAAATGCTTGTTCAAGTTGTCGAATTTGGATCCATTGTTCCGCAGTCATATCCTCTATCTGATATAGAAATTGCAAAGTTTACAAATTCCTAGATAATATCTTCATAATGTCAATTACTAGGGTTCATCTTTGTTTCCTAGCAATGTCAAGCAGCTATTTCAAGAGAAAAAACTGCCATTTTCCATTGAATAAACAACGATTGGAAAAGTGAATATTCCTGCTGTCCTCCAATGCCTTATGCCATCATATTTTCAAAACAATGTTCACTTCATGACATCAACATTATCTCCTTGTTTTGTTGATCCACATTAACTTTTTTAAAATTTCTCTCTTCGTCATCAACAAAGGACCTGCTGCCACTCCCCTGATGGATGCACCATCACTGCTCTTACCCTCCACCAATGCACCTCTAGCTTAACATGGACCCTCCAACAAGTTCTCCAAAGCGATAGCCAATGCCATGTCCTCCCTGCTCTTCAAAACTGTAGCAGCCAACTTGAACATCCCTTTGCTGCTTCTTTAGCCTCTCTGGTATACAGATAAATTAGCCATCATTTGACTTGGACGTGTATATGGTACTCTGCTCTCCACCTCTCGCTCCAATACAAGGTCATAGAAGCATCCACAATGCCCTCTACCACTGATTCCAAGAGTTACATTCATCTTTGCATGTAGCTACCCCATTCACCACTTTCCCTATACCAACTTGCAAGAGTTTGACAATGTCAGATTGAGTCAACTGATTGATTCAGAGTTTTTTCCAGGGGTGGGGGTGGGCAGGTGGATTTTAGATTTTACGATCCCAATTTTCCGTCATCATTAGGTTGTGCTTTACATTGCCACGAAATTGGTTAACAGCACACAGCAGTATAGGATCGCCAAATGAGATAAAAAGTATAGGGCCATTTTTGGAGGAAAAAGGAGTTATATCTGTCATGGAACAGCATGAAGACACATGGCAGGAAGGCATGGAGGGAAAAATACAAAAAAACTCGTACCATGGAAGGAATAAACATGTTCTTTAGAGTCATATCTCGGAACTCACTGTAAAATAAAGGATTTTCTTTTGTTTGATGTGTACCAAATTAATTCTTATAACTTTTCTACCTAGTTCGAAGCCTCCCAAAATGCAAACTCTATTACGCGACCTGCGCGCAACCACGTGGCCCATAAGCCCAGCGCGAGCCCGCACCCATAAGTCCTCAGCCGCAGCCGCCGCAGGAGACGCCAGCATTAAGGTTCCGGGTTAGGGATTTGGAGTTTTTTAGGGGATCTTTATTGCCAATGGCCTTACAAGGGGGACAGGGACACTGGCGGCGGCCAAAATGACGGTGGTCGGTAGAGAGGCGGCAAGCAACGTAGCAGAACTTGGGAGACATCCGGCTGGGAAGAGCTCACGACGGGGGCAAGCTGCTCTAGCTCTGGTTCCTCCAGTTGGGGTTAGGGGAGAGCGGGATGGAGCAGCGGGGTTGGGCAGCGGGCGGCACAGGAGGCGGCAAGGGAGCCACTCGCTAGGGACTATGGTGGAGGTCAGAGGAGGGAGCGGGCTGGTGCGGTTCAACAGAGAAGAACAGTAGCACAGGCGGGGCAGCCAGCGGTTGCACTCTCCTCGCATAGCACAACCAGTCGCGGCTTAACTGCCTCCCTCCAACAAACCACAAACTTTAGTTGCTTTTCAAGTAACAGTCACCATCATCAAACTGTGAAGATTATTCTATTTTTCTATATATTCCCCCCATAGCATTGTAGTATCTTCAGTACTCCACATCAGTCCGTCACAATAACTAACCAAGATAGTATCATTAGCATGCACAGTGCATATTAAGTTGTAAATGCAAATGCAAATGAAACCAACTAGTCAGCACAATGACAATCAGAGGCCAAGAGCATACTTTTTTGACCTCCAAGCTCAGAGATTCCACCCTTTTCTCAGTATCACGTGCTACTGATGCAGTGGCGTAAGAATTTCTGTTTATCTTACTGACCTCGTGCTGAAGTTGTTGCACCTATACAGCATTTGAACCATGAGTTCAATGAGATATGAATTTGATTGAGTATTGCCTTTTATATTTCATATAGTATAAAGCATTAGACTCTCCTGTCTAGCAAACCTCAACTTGCTTGGGACTAAAGGGCTTTGTTATTGTGGTGCATAAAACAAACACTGAAAAACCTATAGATGTAAATTTCATGCCCAGATGATCAGTGGAATAGATATAAAAACATATATTTGTAGTATTATTTATCCTTTAAATATGTTAGATGATTTGATTCAGTCTGTAAGATGTAAGAAAGTTATACTATAATGTAAACATGTTTTCCATACAAGAAGAGTCGGCGATGGGGCACAGCTACCTTGGATACAATTATCATAAATAGAGAGAATAAGAGCGATAGAGATGTGCACATGGCCTGGGAAAAGAGAGGAATATGCGATATTTTCCTAATAAATATGCATGTGAAGAAAGGCAAGTAATGTTTAGTCACTTCTACATTTCAGGGATCATGCGCATCAATGGACATGTGAAAACTACAGGGTTACGGCTTCAGCAAAGGCATTCATTAGCTAGACAACGCTATGGCTGCATGGAGAGGTACCTCATCTTCCATAGATTTGATGTTGCCAGCAGAATATGATTTGCTTTGGGAGTTCTGCAAACACAAGGAGCAAGTGTTATTATGTGCAAGGGAAGAATTTGGCAACATATTATCTGTTGTAATAAGTAGACACCATTGTATCACATCACAAGAATTGTATAACGAAGAACATAAAACTGCAACAACATATTTTATGAAGTGCATCAATTTAGTCAAAGATGGAACAGGAAAAAAATGGTTTGTTACATATTTTGATAAGTCAGATCTAATTCCCCACTCATGTTTCAAAGTTAATATTTCCATTGAAATTATATATGCCTTAAGATTTAAGATTAAAGAAATATATAATATTCATGCAGCTTGCTAGCATCCACTTTGAAAATGAATAAAATGAAATCAAGTACTTGCCATTTACAGCATGACTAACAACTTTCTTAAATCCATTCCCTAAATCCTTAGAGCCATTCTAATAAAAATTGCTCCCTGTATCTCTCCACCCTCCAACACCATAGTATCCTGTTCAGCACTTTGGAGAGCCAACTCCGCTCTCTTTAGCAAGAGAGAAACTAGCAATAGAGGATGGAAATATTTGGAGATCTACTTGAAGAAACTGTTGGAGGGATTTTCAGAAAAATCTCTATTCCTAATAATAACAAAAATCTATATTCCTATTCATACGGAGGGATACAGAGAGACTCTTCGAGCTTAGATTTTAAAGCCTTTTCTTAAAAGGTGAAATGCTATTAATGTTTTCAATCTTTCTACAGTACAATGAATTTTTATCCCACCTACACTAAAATGGTTTATGAGAATGTAACTTTTTCTTTTGTTGAAAAGTAATGCAATACATGAACATTCTTAGTTTCTTACTGATCTAACTGCATACCTTTGTACTGTCTGGTTCATTCATTAAAAGCTGGATTTCACGTTCCATTGCTTCATTGAGTTTGTTGTCCTCCTCCAAGATACTAACCTTACTGTCCAATGTCTTCGCATTTGCCTCTAGTAAAGATTCTATTCAAGAAATGGATTAATAAATTAACTAGGTACATAGTAATTTGATCATTCAGTGGCAAGGGGATTCCAGTTGCATGACAATTATATGAATTATACGATGATGCCAAATACTCATCACAAGAAAGAAAATGGTGTGCTTGTGGGTGGATTAGGGGGTGTGTCCAGCTCCAATTGGTCTGATCACCTCAGATTGCACTCTGTCGATGGATCAGGTCACCGCAATCCGTTTGCTCTTGTACTTGTGCAACAAAATTTCCAACTTCCTGCTAATCTGGACTGACACTACATTGCGAGGAGGGTAAAAGGCAGCATTGCAGAGACAGAATCGGAGAAGGCGCCTCACCCAGCCGCGCGACCTTTAGCCTGAGCGCTTCAATCTCCAACCGCAAGGCGTCGGCGTCGGCGTCGGCGTCGGCGTCGGCTTCAACGTTGGCACCCGCGTCGGGCATAGCGCAGATGGCGGTGAGGAGCGAAGCGACGGCGAGCAGCGCCGCCGCGGAGCGCGCCCATCGGAGCGGGGCGGCGGAGGTACAGGAGAAGCGCGGGCCGAGGGCGGCAGAGAGGAGGTGGAGCGGAAGGAGGAGGGCTGCCTTCGCGGCGGCGCGGGAGGTCATGGTTTAGGGTTTAAGGCGGAGGCGGAGGCGGCGGCGGCGGCGGATGCAATTATGCAAAGTTGCAAACCAATGAGGCGGCGCCCAAGATCAAATACGAAAAGATGCTGGAGGGCATCTGGCAGCGGAAAAGAATATTGACTCCATCCAAAAAAACAACACAAAATTGACTATCGCAGAAATTTTTTATTTGGCTACCGTAATATTTTTATTTTATTTGATAATTAGTGTTAAATTATCAGTTAATGAGATGGAAACGGTATGAAAGGACAGGCATATCGAACAGCATACAAGACTCCAATTGAAATATCCCCATACCAATTAGTGTACAGGAAGACTTGCCACCTACCCATTGAATTAGAGTTAAAAGTACACTGGGCCATAAGGAGATGAAATATAGACCTAGATGTCGCTGGAGATCATAGAAGAATGCAACTATCAGAATTGGAAGAATGGCGAGAGAAAGCATATCACAACTCGAAGATCTACAAAGAAAGAGTCAAAAGGTGGCATGACAAGAGG
>Ga0182004_10003544_pt1 | contig 12423 bp, 7 predicted proteins | sample Sormic07211540_1_FD_120479 | JGI IMG/M metagenome (GOLD analysis project Ga0182004, IMG submission 120479) | Endophyte microbial communities from Sorghum bicolor roots, Mead, Nebraska, USA - 072115-40_1 MetaG | ecosystem: Host-associated > Plants > Roots > Unclassified | place: USA: Nebraska... | reverse complement strand
CATTACATCTTCATAGGGAAATGAATTTTATCCAAACACATAATAAGGGCTCAGGATATGGACCTATACGATATGTGAGTTGGACCACGACATACCTTATATATGGATATGGATGGTCCAATACAACCTATTTATATGGCCCAATACAGCCCATTTATATTTTATATATAAATAGAAGAGAAAATAGGATTTCTGCCACCGCCGCACAGCGCCGCCTTAATTCGTTGGCGACGGTTTGCCTGATCAGCCGACTCCCCATCTTCCCGGCCCAATCCCCGGCCGCTGCTGAGTCCGATCCTAAGCATCTCCAAGAGACTAGAAAACTACAAGATTTAGCCATTATATAAAATAAAAAAGTCACTTAAAATATAGAGTTCCACAGCAGCTTTTGTATATGATAGCTAGTGAGGACGACATGCTATATATGACAAGCGAAAGTTTAGGAATAGCAAACTTGCTATTTTAGCAAATCAGATAGCACACCTGTTGGACTTTAATTTTTGCTTTGAAAATATAAAAATAGGCTAGATAACATGGATAACATATCTGTTGGAGTTACTCTAATAATAGTAGATGAGCCACCGTGTGTCTCTCCTCTCCTCTGATTTACAGATGGACTTATACTCTTATGTGTCTAGTGATCTTAAAAACTAGAATTGTTGGATAGGTGGCTTGAAACCCTTGTAGAGCCTGAGCAAAATTGCATTATGCCTTTTATTATACTAACTCTTTGCTCTAGTGGACTTATAGAACTTTTATTAGGCTATTCACCCCCTCGGACACAAAGAGAATCTAGAACCTCTCCCTCTTGTGATCTTGCAGAGATGGCAAATATGATTTTTGGGAAGCGCTTGATTGCCCACGTTCTTCACGATGGGCCACATTATGTTCAATTCAAGCGGTGCATATCTAAAAATCCAAACTTAATAGTCCAGAAGGGGGACACCAAAACCTTTTTTTGGGGAAACTTGGCTATAAATTTTTCTTGTGATATCTGGACTATTGATGAAAAAAAGGATGTTTTGGCGTCCCCCTTCTGGAGCATATCTATGCCACCATGCGCTCGAGAGATGCCATCTCAAGGCAATGCAGTCTGAGTTTCCAATGAAGCCAATCTTCACCTATGGTCTCTAGCAATTTCAAACCTATGAAGAAGTTCCTTAGCCATCTCCAGTTGCAACTTGGTGTTGCCAATTCTTTGTTGGCAAGCCTTTGCTAAGCCACTGCAGCTTGATAAAGACCCACTCAACTGAATAGGTGGTTGCAACATGTGCACTCCAATTTGAGTGGTCAGAAACTCCAGATGCAACACATTTTAGTAGCGAATGAAGCAAAATTTCTTCCCAATCCGAACTACAAAAAGCTCGATCAAGCCTTAGCAGAGTAGGTGAATATCACTCACTGAAACAAGTATATTTTCTACCTAGCAAAGGGATTTCCTTTACCTCAACATCATCTAGGTAATGGCCAAAATGGCCCATCAATGCCCTGTTTAGATTTGCATTCTTTTTGTTCATTGTTTGATAAATGAAGTTAAAGTCCATGGCAATGAGAACGGGTCCATTACAAAGGGCCCTCCAATCATGTAGCTCTTGGAGAAAATTCAACTTCTCATCATCCGCATGGGGACCATAAATACCAATAAGCCACCAATTGCACCCCTCCATCTCGGCAAATTGGATAGAATTAGACAAGGAGTCTACCCAAGAGGTAATAGCCTGGCAGAAAGAGCTCTTCTAAGCAATCAAGAAGCAAGCTCGGTCATCAACATACATATTTTTGCTACGTCATGTTACTACATTGCATTAGTATGTAATACCCTAGAAGGAAGAAACAACAACAACAACCTTCTGGAGTATTACCACACTACACTAGAACACATCATCAAAGCATGGAAACATCAACGATCATCTAGATTAAACATTAAATTAAGTCTTCTATGATGACATAAGGAAAGACATATTTGAACACAACCAACAAACCACATATGTTTATTAGAACGTAGAAAATACTTTACAATCAACTAGCTTGTTAAAAACACAATGTTTTCCATCCTACCTTTGCAGCATGTGCCCATGGAGGGGTGTATCAAGGGATGGTTTTGTGCATCTGCAGCATATGTGGTGAGTTGCTAAGTGTGTCAACCCTTAAGGGGTTGAATGTAAAACCCCAACGCATTAGGAGCCTGTAGTAATCATCTTGTTGGCCCATGTGGCATGTGGAGATGTAGTTGCTGGGTTTAATACCACTTTGGACTTTGGAATTTTAGGTGGGTGAGTGCGTGCTTGTAATCCTTGTTGCTCCAAATGTAGCACCTTTGGGTTACTTTCTACAAGAAGTGAGGATGAAAGTGAAAGAGAGGTGCTAGGCTATACAAGCAGGTTTTGGATATGGGTTGTTACAGTTCGACTTTAGCAGTGTGGCTCAGTTATACCCAATAATAGTGTTGTTGGTGCCCCCGGCACCGGATCAACGCAAGGGTATTGTTTCCTAAAGATTCTGTTATGTTTCATTTTTTATTTTAGTACTACAAGTTGGCGTATGCTAATATATGGAAATAACATGGTCAAATAAATAGTAATGGAATCATGCATATATTACCTCTGTCATGATTTATATTTGAATATAATCTTGCAAATGCCTAAAGTTTCCAACAAAAACAACCTTAATTGGTGAGAGATCATATCCAGGATGAAGTTGGCACTGCCAGCTATATATAAGTAACGGCTTCCATGGTCTTAATTGAGTATCAACTATTCATCAATTGCTAGAGTAGCCATTTATATTTTCATCAATTGGCGATGTACAGCTAGCTGGACAACAATTCTGCCAAGTAGTTGCTTGTTGCATTGCACCCTCTTAGGGCAGTTGGAAGAACAATTTGAAGATAATGGAACTGCTTTTGACCTTTTAGGAACGAGACATTTGGCGCAGGTAACAAGTTAGGAGTCACTAGCCCAGGCCTAGCTATTTTTGATGGTATCCTAGTATAGATATAATTACCAGGCAATATGAAATGAGTTTGGAGCATTAAAACGGTGGCGCCAATTTGAAGAGAGTAAAATAAACACAAACAACAGAAACTCATACAAGGTTACATCACCTTATGAAGAAGAAAACATGACTTCTTCTATTAGGCACAAGACACAAGATACCCAATGAAAAACAAACACACATCTACTTTTATTACTGGACACATTGCATGCCCCATATTTCAGACTGTTGCCCTGCCTCTTCCTTATCAGCCAAATCGGGCCTCAATCATATTGTCCTTTGTAGAATAGCAGACAGGGCATACTGTAAGATTGATTCCGCATGACTTGCATGCGCCGAGGTGTTGGCATGGCAGGAGTAGCATACAAGCATCATGGGCACAACAAATCTTACAGAGAATACTGGTCTGTGTCCTCCCTATAGAAGCTCCTTCCATGTTGGGTGCTTGACTACAAGAGCCAGTAGACTCTAATTCAGTGGATAAACCATGTGTATGGACATTTGTTGCTTGCATAGGAGGCAGCTGGGAAATAAGCGACTTATTCATTTCATAAAACTCTGTAGCAAAGAACTGCAATTCGTCCCTTTCATGCAATACAGTTTGGACAAACTCTTGAGTGTTGTGCAGCTCCATGCTTAAATGGGAAATTTCTTCATTCTTTTGCACCAACACATCTCTTGCCATTGATTCAGCAAAGTTTAATAGCTAGAGTTTCCTTTTGGGAAGATATCCGTTGATGCAGTTCTACTCGCACCTGTTCATTCTGTTATAGAAGTGAGATGAAATTAATGGACAAGAAGAGTTAGAAAATGTCACCAAAAACTTCAGAACAAATAGCAAAAGTGAAAATCTACATGTGCTTGAAGAATTCGGTCTACTTGTTGCTTGTGCTGATCAAGAGCAGTCAAGAATGGTAACTGGGCTATTTGTTGATCTCTGTCCATATGGCTATACCTAAACCTTGTTGTTCTGTAGACTGATTCTTTTGCCTTGGTTAAGAGTTATGGCAGTCCACAGCAGGCTCCTGAACAGATGGATGCCTTTTATAGCAAAGGACCAAAGGGTGGGCAATCTACAGAATGATATCTTTGGCAAGATACTGACTCAGCACATTTATTTTTTGACTCATGTTCATGAATTATTGCTAAAAATACACTCACCTAATTCAAAGGCTGGTCAAACTAGTAGTTGATAAGAACATGTTGTCTTTTGTCGTAAATGTGAATGTATCTGTATCTTGTATAATAAATTTCTACATATATTAATGCGTAGGATTGTGTGGTAGCCCTCAAAGGCAGATCGAAGGATTCAGTCTTCCATTGTTCTATAGAATCAGATTAGAGACAATAAATACATGGGATGCTTTGTTCATAAATCTAAGAAAATAAGTTTCATAAAATACTATCAGGTTGCTAGTACATTTATTGCACTCATTAGTCATTACCGATCCACATTCTACACACACTTAGTGGATAATATATCATTACTTATTAGCTATCACTACGCCAGAATCGATAATCACTGTCGGGTTAGAAGCAATCATCACTACTAGAATCTATGCCGACAGAGGTTAATTGACAGTGATAGGGGTGGCATATCACGACCAGGTTGGTGACCCAGTGCCAAAGGATGCTAGATTTGGTCTATGCACTCCGGCGGCACCTCCCAGGTCTTGAGTTTGAATCCCAGTGGGAGCGAATTTTAGGCTAGGTTAAAAAAATCTCTTTGCCTGTCCTCATACCAAATCACTAGGCCCCCAGCCCGATTCTCACTTGGGTGATGGAAATGCCACCATGTATGGATGGGGGTGGGGGTTTGGGGGTTTTCTCCCTAGGTGAGAAGGCATTTTTCTTTTTAATTTGAAAAGCTACGATGGCAGTCTTAATTGTCCTGGTCGAATTTTTTAGGTTGGTGACACAGTAGTGATAATAGGAGCAACATGGTTGGGTCATAGACTCACCTAACAGTGACACTCATGACACCATATGAAACCACTGCTGGATCAGTGGCACTCAAAAACTTCTACATAATTATTCAAAGTTGACACCCCATATCGTCAAATGTGGGGATGCCAAGGCCTCTCCTACCCAACGGTTGGAGCTGGTGCCATGACATGGAGGTAGTTGTGGATGCAAGAGAAGGCTTGAGATGAGCGAGGGAAGGCTTGGCTGCGGCAATGTGGCATCAACTGTGGTCATTATTGTTGCCACAACATGAAAGTCTGGCTTGCCTCTCTATGTTGAGCATGTGAACACCACCATAGCCTTGAGCTCCTAGTGGCATAGTTGCTGGATGGGGAAACCTTGAGCTCCCAACGATGGTGGCCGCATCATTGCAGACCACACAGACTAGGCCTAGCAGCAGTGGCGGTAGTCAGAGGGCCCACACACAGATCTTCACCCTTCAATTTAGGGACATAGGAGTTGTAGGGTGATTTTGTAAGTGCCTCCTAAATGAGAATTTATAGTGTGAGTTAATGAAATAATGTTAGGTCATATTTGGTTCCTAGGAATCGAGAGGAATTGGCAAATTATCTAATAATGAAATAGAAAGCACTTTCTAAGTATTGGATTATAATTTATAGGATCCAAACAGACCATTAGATATATAGACAAACACACCATACCAACAATATATCTCTTATAGTCTTATATATGTTCTTTTTGAGAGATAGTGGATAATTAAACTGTGGTAGATGCTAACACATCATGACACACTAACTGCGCTTGACTATATCTAAGGAATACGACAAAACCATATCAGGATTAGGATTCTTGCGTGATGCCCACGAGACATAAGGACGACGAAGTGGCCAGAGAGGTAAGCGTCTGACTTCACACCCACGATTTACCTACCCCTCGACTCTGACGGTGGCAGTGCGGTGGTGCCGGCCATGGTGTAGTTTGCTCGATCCATTTTGATCTGCCATGAAGCCCACGAGGTGTCAAGACACTCCAAGTCTGTCAGGCGGGGGTACGCACTGCATGTGTTCAGACACCTAGCGCAAAGGAAAATTAAAATACAAATAATATAAATTTAGCAAAATTTTTAGACCCGTTTCACACATTCTAGGATGACTGAATTTGGCCCACTTTAGTTGATGAGGTGTTTGGAATCTCCATGTGGCTGCTAGAGTTTATTGAATTTGATGATTGGATAAAAAATCTATATAGAAATTGAAATCAATCATCACATACTAGAATTCAATATTAGCACCCCATCCAACACATGGATGTTTCCTTATTAGGTTCCTACTGGTTTGATTTCCTTGACTCATGGCATCTATTGCTCTCTTTTTCTCTGAATGTGAAACACAACTTTGTTGGACATAGCCCTAAAGTCTCATTAAAGTAGTCTTTGGTTGGACATAACTCGGCATCATATTCTATAGGAGGTTGGGAAGGGGCTGTGCCACTGGCTCGCCTATTCGCCTTGGTGGCCATTTGGCCAGACAACGGTGGCATGGAGATGGCAAGGCATGCTGGTGAAGTAAAGACGTGATGGCAGACTAGAGAGGACAGCAACACGTTGTGGGGTGGTTGGCAATGCAGAGCGGCCTTGGGTGTGAGTTCAGCCTTGTGCTGCTGCCTTTGTGCGTGCTTGTTTGTTGTGTCGTGCGCGTGTTGCTTCTGTTCTTTCTGTGTGTGCGATGCACGTGCTGTGGGTGTGCACCACATTGGTTGTGTTGCTTCTCGTGCATGGTGAAGGAGAAGGAAAGGGAGGTATAGCCAAGTAGGTGGAGCCTTTACATCATGATGGCGTCAGGGTAGTTGTCAGTGGAGGGGTCTGATGGGGTGATGCGAGCTGATGTTGCATGCAGTGATGGCAGGCTCTACATGTGAATGCTGTTGGGTGAGGGTGATTGCTGCTGTTGCATGGCGGGCAGCGGGGGCATATGGATGCTATCGGGTCTCGATGCGCAGAGTGAAAGAGATTGAGACCTAGATTGGCTCATTATGTTGTCATGTGCTGCACATACATTGGGGTGTGGAACTCATAGGCATCTAGGCGGAGCTTGAGATGGATATGAGCTTGAGGGGAAGTTCAATATATTGATCTCAAAAGATGTCTGGTTTTTGAAAGAAATTTTGAAAATACTTTTGAGTACGAGTGATTTTAAAATTTGAATTTTCAGGGTGAACCATATCATCCACTGAGCTGGCCGTGATTAAATTTATCACTTCTATTTTTGAACCGATGGTGATAACCTTGGTTATCTCAGCCCACTTTCACAAACCATGGCGAAAACCGGCAATCAAGGGGGGGTCACAAATCAGTTATGATCGATGATACCACCTTGGTTATCTTGGCCCACTTTCACTAACCACGGCAAAAACCAGCAATCATGGGGGTCACAAAGCTAGTGATGATCAATGAGCATCGTGTTGTAATGAAGGCATGCAGTGGTGTTTAAATATAGAATAAGGTAATATTGAAATACGTTGGGATCATGGTATCATGGAAACAACTAAATCGGCACGAAAATAAAATTATCTAAATAAATATAAATCACTAGAATACATGGTTACATCACATATAAGAAATTCAAGCCTCCTTTCTTAGTCACATCTAATAGACTACATTTCAAATTGTTGTCTCTTCTTTACTTCTCAGCCAAATAGAGCCTCAATCACGTTGGCTTTTGCCGAATTGCATATAGGGAACCTGTTTAGATTTGCTACACAAGACTTACATGCACATAGGTGTAGGCACGGTAGGATTAGCATACAAGCTATTGAGTTGCATGCACCAACCAGTTCAATCCAAAAGCTTAAGCTAATAGGGAGAGGTGGGCAATCACTTATATTCCAACACTCCCCCTCACGTGGAGGCTCCCTCAGGCCTCAGATGTGGAATAGGAGTGAGCATCAATTATTTTATTTAATTGCGCTAATCTGGATTCGAACTTGAGACCTCTAGCTTTGATACCATATTGAGCTGCATGCACCAACCAGTTCAACCCAAAAGTTTAACTGATGGAGAAAGGTGGGCAATTCTCTTATATTCCAATACAAGCATCACTAACACAATAAAGCTTGCAGATAGTGTTTTGTAGTTCCATGTGTAAATGGACATTCTCTTCATTCTTTTTCATCAGCACATCGCTCTCAATAGATACTCCAAGGAGTTTTCTTTTATAGAGATATTGTTGTTGCTGTGCAAAATGTACCTTTCTGTTCTGTTAAGTGAGAAAGGAAATAATAGGTAATTAGACTTAATGAAATTTAGCATAAACTTCATAATTAATGTACTTCAAAAAACCTTACATGGGCTTGAAGTACCTGGTCTACTTGAAGCCTGTGCTGGTGACCAGTTTACTTGCGGTTGGCCTGCTATATTGCTATCTAGACTCTCATTTATATTAGCGATACAACAGAAGGCAGGTTCCGTGGTTGTCAGGTTGATTGCCACACAAAGGATGGGAATTCGAACAATCCATTGCATGTACCAGACCTTTAAGGAATATTTGTATGACTGAATCAGAATAGAAGGACACTTTTTATAGCAAACAACTGACAATGCAGAGTCTATTGAGTGAGTCACCTTTATCTTTTGAAAGATACAATATTAACTTTACACATTTATTTACGGCATTTCTGAAGAGCATCTACATGCAGTCTACGTACTCTGCAGCTTACCTATATTATTAATGGCTGCTAATCGGTGACTCCTTACATGATGAAAATGGATACCATCAAACTAATTCAAAAGTTTGGTCAAACTAGTAGTTGATAAGCACATGACAACTTTCCATTCATAAATGCTTAATTGTCGTATATATTTTTCTTAGCATGATGTCATTTGGGTTTCTCTAACATAGTGGGGTTGAGACTAATTCAAAAGTTTGGTCAAACTAGTAGTTGATAAGCATATGACAACTTTTCATTCATAAATGCTTAATTGTCGTATATATTTTTCTTAGTATGATGTCATTTGAGTTCCTCTAACATAGTGGGGTTGAGACTAATTCAAAAGTTTGGTCAAACTAGTAGTTGATAAGCACATGACATCTTTCCATTCATAAATGTTTCATTGTCGTATATATTTTTCTTAGTATGATGTCATTTGAGTCCCTCTAACATAGTGGGGTTGATGTAGATGTTTTGATACTCACCAACCCGAGAGTTAGGGCACTCTCTTGATGAAGAACTCGATATAGATGCAGATCAGTAGTGTCCTGGCCTCCTAGAATAGGGAGCCGAGCTTCCAAACCTTTCGCAACTTCTAAAAGATCGGTTTGATAGGTTTAAGTGTCCTAAGAATTAGCCTAAATCACCATTGGGCGGTGAAGGGGGTTATGAACCGGCGATGATGAGCATTCCATAGTAGTGAAGGCATGACCCGGTGTTTAGAAAAAAACTTGACCTATGGGGAGTAACCATGGGCTTAGAACCTCCTTTCCCCCACCCTAACATGGTGTCTCCGTTGCCCATGTGAGCGTGGGCCAGGCCTTAAGCTGTGCTTTGGCGTGGAGTCGGACGAGGGGATTTTTTTTTGAGCCAGGCCACGTAAATCCACTCGCACTGAAAGTCTGAGGCGCCATTGCAGTAAGGGCACTTTCATGGTGTTCAAATATAGATTAAAGTAATACTGAAATATGTTGGGATATAGGTCTCATGGAAAGTACTACATCAGTATGAATACTAGAATAACATAAATAAATATAAAACACAAGATTCCAGGGTTTACATCACATATAAGAAATACAAGCTTCCTTTCTTAGTTACATCTGACAGACTACATCTTGGACTGTTGTCTCTTCCTTACTTCTCAGCTAAATCGAGCCTCAATCACGTTGGCCTTTGCCGAATTGCAAATAGGGCATACGTTTAGATTTCCTACACATAACTTACATGCACATAGGTGTAGGCATGGCAGGATTAGCATGCAAGCATCACTAGCACAACAAACCTTGCAGATAGAAGTAGGATGTGCATTCTCTAAAGCTGATTTCCCAATGTTGATTGCTTGATTACAAGAACTTGTAGAGCCTAATTCATTGGATGAAGCAAGAGGATATGGATTTGTTCCCTGCATAGGAGGCACCAGGCAAATAAGCAACTGATTCAATTCATATGTCCCCTCAGCAAGGTACCTCCACTCATCTCTGTCCTGCAATGCAGTTTGCAGAACCTGACGAGTGTTCTGTAGTTCCATCTGTAAATGGGCAATCTCTTCATTCTTTTTCATCAGCACATCCCTCACCATAGATTCTGCGAGGTTTGACAGAGTTTCCTTTTGTAATGATATTTGTTGTTGCAGCGCAACCTGTACCTTTTCATTCTGTTAAGAGAGAAAGGAAGTAATAGACAATTAGATTTAAAGAAATTCAGCATAAACTTTGTAATTTAAGTACTTAAAAAAACCCTTACATGGGCTTGAAGAACCTGGTCCACTTGAAGCTTGTGCTGCTCAAGGGAAGTCCTGAATTGTGACCAGTTTATTTGCTGTTGGCCATCTATATTGCGACCTGGAGCCTCATTCAGCGATGCAACAGAAAGGAGGTTCTGTGCTTGTTCTGAAGGCTGGTTGGCATACAAAGGATGGGAGTTCGAACAATCCATTGCAAGTAGCAGACTTGTATGGAATGTGTGTTTGACTTATTGAGAATAGAGGGTTGCTATTTATAGCGAAGAACGGACGGTGTGGAATCAACCGATTAAATCACCTATATCTTTTGAATGATACAATATTAACTCTACCCATTTAATTCATGTGTTTCCAAACAGCATCTACATGCAAGTCTAGGTACTCTGCTGCTTACCTACATTAATCACTGCTAATCGACGACTTCTCAAATGATGAAAAACAGATACCATCAAATTAATTCAAAGTCTAGTCAAACTAGTAGTTGATAAGCACATGACGTCTTTCCGTTCATAAATGCTTAATTGTCGTATATATATTTTTCTTACACCTTATGAACATTTACTTATCATATCCTTTGCTCATAGTACTAAAACATAGCATATCCTTTGTTCACAGGGCAAGGAAAATAAGATTGAAATTTTCTTATTTGATAAGTAATATATTGTTGATGTTTGCTATTCATCACCACCATTTTGTACTTAATTAGTGGATACTATATAAAATTTACTAGAACATCAGATGCCCTTCGGTTGCCCTACCGATCATTTGGCTGAAGCTACAACATAAGAATTTCTTGCTTCATAGAAAGACGAAACTGAATAAAACTTTTTTTATATGTAAATAATAAGATTCTTGTGAAATTGAAAACAAATCAGAACATGAATGCCATCAGATATTTTTGAAAACTTCCGCATGACACAGCACTTTGTTTGGAGGTGGCATAGAGTTGCCGACGGAAGGTAGAAACAACAAAAAGCTATATATGAAGATAGTACTGTACAATCAACTAAAATCAGATTATTTAACATGTTTGGCCGGGACTGTTGGTGACGCGCATTCGACAAAGCAGCCTAAGTATAACATTAGAGCATGACATCCTTTGATGCATGGTAGACAAAGGATGAGAGGGACATATGTTGCTCTTCCAGCTCGCGTCTTCCAAAATGAGGTGCAGAGTCGGAAGGGGGAGGCCTTGGTGACCATGCAAATGCAAGGTAAATTGGTTTGACCCGCACAACAAATATGGAGGTCTTAGCATCCTAGACATATGCCCCGTTTGTCAAAGTATTGCACCTGCGTTACCAATGGCATTCCTAGAACTATAACAAGTCAGGGGTGGGGGAATGGAGATGGCATGACATGGATCATTGGCTATTTAGTATGGTAACTACAAACACCATCAGAAAAGGTAGGCTCTTTTCTGGAACTCTGCATTATATGGCTGCTGGGTGACACATTGAAAGACATAAGGCAATGATCATTCTTTTTACCATTCCAAAGATGACAATCGGTGTATTTGTGCCACTTTCATCATGACAATCAACCTTGCATTCCTTATTCTACATATAGCAATCAAATTTGGCAATGGATATGGCAATGAAAAATCAGTTGCTTGCCATATGCGGGGACCAATAGAACAACTATATCAGGACATCATCCCTGGTCCCTAGGTGGTAGCGGGAGGTTTCTATGTTTCTGATAGAATGTATGTAGGGACAGTATGACCCAATAGCGGAGCTAGAAACATTTAGGAGGCCAGACGATTCTCACAATGCAGAAATATTATCTAAAAATACATAGTGTTTCTCTTTGATACAAACAAAAAAAATCCTTTAAACTTTGCCGACGAGCCCGGGTGGCCTCCCAGGGTCACCAGTCAGTGGCTCCCGCACTGATTTGACCCATGATTTTTTTATCACTTTGGCAGCTTTGGTGAGAGTGCAATGCTCCACCTGGGAAATCCTTATTTGTATAGATTAATACGGAAAAAATAAAAACTGCTTGGTTCTCAGCGGAGCAAGACAATTTAGGAAACCATTATGTAGATTAGCCTAATT
>Ga0182004_10003543_pt1 | contig 12423 bp, 10 predicted proteins | sample Sormic07211540_1_FD_120479 | JGI IMG/M metagenome (GOLD analysis project Ga0182004, IMG submission 120479) | Endophyte microbial communities from Sorghum bicolor roots, Mead, Nebraska, USA - 072115-40_1 MetaG | ecosystem: Host-associated > Plants > Roots > Unclassified | place: USA: Nebraska... | reverse complement strand
TACCACGTGGGGTTGAGGCCCGAATAGAGCCCAACACGCGGAAAAACCTCATGCTTGTTTCCCTTCTTTTTCTGTAGCCCAACAGGCCTGACGTTTTCTACAGTTTTACTAGCATTTTTTTTTTGCGAATAGTTTTAGTAGCATTTTGTGTCTAAATCTGCACTGTTTGTCGGTTCATATCGTAAAACTACGTTTTCTAATCATAAGGGCCTATTTAGTTCACACCCTAAAAGGTTTTTTTAGTACTGTAGCACATTTGTAATTATAGCAATTATTATCTAATCATGGACTAACTAGGTTTAAAAGATTTGTCTCATAAAATACATATAAATTTTTTAATTAGTTATTATTTTATCTATATATTAAATGCTTCATGCATGTGTGTAAATATTCAATGGAATGAGGTGAAAAAATTTTAGATGTGAACTAAACAAGGCCATAATAGAACAGCGCGCACACACGCGTAGACACACAGTTAGTGCCGCTAGGCCAAATTACATCACTGCCACTAGAAATCATTGTTGAATACAGATACGAATATGAATACAAAAGTACAAAACAGATGCACTTATGTTTGCTTCACTAAAAAGCCGTGACTAAAAGTATATTATTTGCTGATTTCTTGTGAAAGAAAAATACCGTTAAATGGCTAAGATATCTACTAAATTTTGACAATAACATATATCTATTTGTTTATTGAAAATTTTAGTATAAAGAAAATCGTTATGCACATAGAAAATATGATCATATAACACTTGTAGATACAACTCATAAAATAATAGATATAGTAAATATTTAAATTATTAAATATATGAAAAATCAATAAAACTAAAAATAAATATTTATCAATAAATGTTTTAAATATCTAAAAATAAATTTATCAATAGATGAATAACTAAAGTACTTAAAATAAATAGGTTTAACCATACGAAAATTATTAATCAAATTGAACCTTATGTATCATTAATAATAATAAAATTAATATAATGTTATGAACCATATAGATAAATTTTAAATAGCTCAAATCATGCATATCGTTTGTTATATTAACATTGATGTCATTTACATTAGTAATTACTCATAGATTTAAGTTTTACATGTTTTTATATGGCACTTTGTTATATTATTTGTAGATAATGTCGGATATTTTATTTTTATTTTTTTCTAATAAAGGTCTAGATTTAGATAGAAGAAAACATAAACAATAAATTCCAATACATCCATTTAGTATCACGTTAGAATCCAATATGAATATGGATATAAAAATAGATACGTTTATGAAATCTCACTACGGGATTCGCCGGCTTTGCCTAGTGCCCGAGACACTGGACAAAGCCTAGAATATATTTGGCAAAGCATTTGCTGAGTGTAGCACTTGGCAAAAAAGCTCGATAAAAGGCTTTGCCAAGTGTCCGACAAAAGACACTCGGTAGAATAAAAATAAAAAAACAATAAAAATAGTAAAAAAAATAATCAAGGGAGGCTCTCATTATCTTGTAAACTTCCCAAATATGTGGCCAGTGAGATTCAAACTTGTGACCTCCCCTCACATATAATTCACTTTGCCACTGCACCACACTATCACATATATCTAGATTTGGTTTCGGTTCAAAAAAATACTCGGCAAAGAAAAAAAGCTTTTTTGCCGAGTATAAAAAAATAGACACTCGGTAAATCAAAAAATACTCGGCAAAGTCTTGATTTCGGGTAGAGTCTTTTAACATCTAGATCCATCCCTAGCTACGCATGCGAGAGGCTAACAGGACTACAGGAGTAGATCGTCGTACGTGTACTGGATAATGTAAATCTCGATGGCATCAATTTAATATTATTGGCTAAAACAGATCGACGATCAAACACACTCGATGGATCTATGACGATGTTTTTCTCATAATACGTTAGTGCGTATGCAAAGTTTTCACTACCCTTTCCTGTTCTCAGCACATCGTCGATCTGCACATGCACATGTAGTGGTGTACTGCCACGTACCCTGGTAGCGGTAGCTGTCCCTATACATCACTCGGCAACAGTAACAGACTGTTTAGCTAGCAGCGAAACAATTAGTAATCCTGTGTCAAGGGTACGCATGCCTGTTTAGCCTAGTACCGACCGCGTGTTCTGAGTTTCCGTACGTACGTCTTTCTGTTCAAGTACAGAGATTGGAGTAGTACGCTGGTACGAGTAGTACGACCTCTGCATGCTTTTCTCATATTATAACAGTGCACCCCTAGCTGTCGCTGTGTGCCAGGTGTACCATCCTTACTGTTGGTATAGTTTTTGGCACATGTAGTTGCATGATCAATTATAAATATATATATAGGCCCTAGCCACAGCGAACAGTTTCCGCGAATTGTTGGTCAAATAAGAGTAACTGTGTCTGTGTACTCTGATCCCTTGTAATTGTGTAAGGACGGACGGTAGATGTCGCATGCATGTTGCCATGTTGGAAAGGGTATCATCCTCAACGGTTAGCAATTGTAGCATGAATATTAGTTGGTTGTTAGTTGTTGCTGGCTTGTGTTGCGGTAGCAAACGTGTGGCCCTGCTACTCCTCGTCCTCTCGACCTCGATCACGTGCCAGTGACATATATAGCATGCCAATTTCATTATAGCTTCAACTTTCAATTTTTTAGTTTTTATACGCGTGTTGTTGGTACATATACGGGTACATATAATGATTCGTATATGCACAGTTAATCAATTTAGTATGGACATGACTGAGCAGGGGCGGAGCCAGAATTTGAACATAGGGGGACCATGCAAACTAAGAACAATCATGTGTATAAAAATATTACATGACAAAGATGTACATAGCACCAAAATAAACGTTTGTGTTGCAGTAAAAAAAGGAAAAACTAGAAAAATAAAGAGAAATTTAATTAGTCTCAAGCCTCTAACCTTCACCTGATCAATCTATTTCTTTGACCAAGAAAAGAACCACAATAAAAACAACTAATTAAGTGGGGCAAAATTAATTAGTACTAGATCCTAACATCAAATGGCAAACAATCAGTTACATATTGTTTAGCTTCAGACAAGACGATCACTTAAATGGGTAAAATTAATGATCATTTAAATAGAAGGTTAAACAGAAACACCATTCCATTGTTAATTAGTGTTTAAAAGTTGAGTACATGGGCTAAAATGGCCATTTAGACTTTAGATAAATAATGATAGAAACATAGGAGATAAGAGAGATAATAGAAAGACTAATGCTAAATAATATAGATCCCATTGTTGGAGATCAATTCAGAAGGATTAAACAAGTTAAATACTGATTTTCAATTGACTAGCTAATTAGAGTGTGGTAGGGGACAAACTAATGTTTGATAGACAATAATAAAAAATAAAAGATATGAAGAAAATATTAGAAAGATCTAGATTTTATATGTATAAGAAACTATTAGAGACTAATGTGAAATAAGAATAAAAATGTTAGTACATATAATATCCTTAACTAACTAATTAGACAATTAAGCATCTAATTACGGGGTGTATTAAGCGATTTATGGGAAGGTTGGGGGGTGCCAGGCCCCCCTCAGCCCCCCCTTCCCTCCGCCACTGTGACTGAGGTCAAATTTTCGGAACTTTGATTATCATAATTTTAAAATATCTAGTTCCAAGATTCTATACCATTGTGCCTGCATTGGTCTTAAAATGTACAGTACTTCTAAAAATTATATTTGATGATGTTGTTTATAAATTACTTCCTCCATCCCGAAGGAATATACAATTATTCTAGATTTGGATAAAGTCAAAGTTTCTTAAATTTGATTAAATTTATAGAAAACAGAATCATTATTTATGTCTTCTAATAAGTCTACTATAAAAATATATCCTACAATTAATTAATGATACTTTTTCAGTATCATAGATGCTAGTATTTAGTATAGATTTGATTAAACTTAAATTTGTTGGACTCCTCGAGAATAGGAACTGTATTATTTTTTGACAGATGGAGTACAAAGAAAATGTATTATAGTCATAAGGTATGTGTCATTGTCCAAGAAACAAAAAATATAGAAAAGGAAAAGGTAGAAATTGAGGTCATTTATTTTAGTATAAAGATATATTGTAAAACTAATCATTCACCAATAGCACGATCTCAAAGTCAGTCTACAATTAAAGCCTCTTTGGCAGGGCTTCTAAAAGAGCTATGGTTCCATTTTTTCAAGAAATCCCAGGTTTCATCCCTCAAGCTACCAAGGAGCTAGAGCCATATTTATATTTATATCCATATATATATAATGATCCTAAAGACCAATACAGGTTAATTTCCACCTCGCTAGTATAGTATCAGATGCAATTATAGCCTCACTAACATGCATTTAATTATCCACATCAGCATACCACGTCATCCACTAACATTAGTTTATGATATATAGCTTATCGCTTCTAAGTAACTATATATACTCTAATTTCATTCCAAATCACCTGCAATTCTCGCAGCAACACGTGAGGTATGTTTTAGTTATATTTAAACTAGGAGGTAGAGCCAAAATTTGTAGCTTCGATTCTGTCTATTTCCAGTTAGAAATGCTCTTGGAAAGTTTTGTCAAATATTTTGACAATATCATTAACCTTCAGTAGAAAAGCTATATTCCAGCATAATAACCATTGCCAAAACCATTTTAGGAGGAGCCAGAGCCAGCCACGCCGGAGCCCCTGTTGAACAGGTCCTCGAAAAAGCTGTGCAATCAGGGGTCAAAAACTTTTTGGATTTTAACACGGTAGCATTTTTGTTTTTATTTGACAAATATTATCTAATCATGGAGCAACTAGGCTTAAAAGATTCGTCTCATGATTTACAACTAAACTGTGCAATTAATTATCTTTTTTATTTATATTTAATGTTTTATACATGTGCCGCAAGATTCGATGTGATAGGGAATCTTGTATCAATTGATAACCTTCTAGAAGCTGTCAAGCTTTATTATTTCCATGTGTCGGGTCATTCGCAAACGCCAATCAGGTGACGTGAGCAGCGTACGTATACCACCGTTTGGCACTACTCCTCTACTGAGAGATCGTGTCAGGTACCTGCACATACTGTAGGTAATGTTGATCGCATCATCGCTTGCAGCAGTAGCAACAGTCAACAGAAGCTTTGATAAAAAACAGTCAACAGAAGCTACGTCTACTCGTAAAAGAAAACCAAAATTGATGACTATATACTACTCAAACTCTGAATTTCTAGCACATAATCATCCTGAAATCCCAATCATATATGCTATATATATATACTGGATCAAGGAAGCATCATCACAAGTTAACACGAAATATAATTAGGTGCCACATCAATGCAACGCGTTAATTGTTGGTTCTGATCCGTTCGACACATGGTATATCTACTAGTCCGGACAAAAACCACGGATGGCTCGACGACCGACCATGTCAGATCGCATGCTTCGTCGTCGTCGTGGACATGATCTCCTCCGGACACGGCACGGTCAGTTGCACGCGTCGTTCTCCCACAACCGCCTACCTGTCTGTCTCGCCGAGATCGTAATGCCCGCTGCTTCTCTTGCACATCAACGACCGGCCGGAGAAGAAACACAACGCGGCAGAATCGGAAAGGTACGTAGCAAAGCCGTCGATCGATCGATGCAAATGCAAAGCTTTTTTGGGGGTATTAACAAGCATTCTATCTATACTACACAAAGAGAGCAAAGGGAGGGAGAGAGACGGCCAGATCGATCAGCTTGTTGCCTAGTGATGTGCTACAGGTTCCATAAGAACGCACCGAGCCCCGAAGGCATAATGCCGTCGGGCTGCGTCGTCGTCCAGAGCTGCTGCTGGTCCGTGGCGAACCCGGTCCCGGGCACCACCATCTCGTCGACGTGATGCGCCGCTGCAATGCCGCCGCCGGCCTGCATCATCCACGCGCTCGGCTCGTACGACGACCACGGGTCGTCGGGGGCGGCACAGTCGTCGTGGAACGACGCCGCCGTCGTCCAGCAGAACACGTCGTCCGACGATGTCAGGACGACGTCCTCGTCGTCGTCGATCGGCGGCAGCTCCACGATCTCCTCCAGCAGCTCATCCTCGTCGGGGTCGCCTACTACGACTAACGCCTGTCCTCCCGGCACCTGCCGGGGCGACGACGACGTCGACGACGACGACAGCGGCTCCGGCTCCGGCGTCGGCGACGGCGGGACCATCGCCGCGGCTGCAGCAGCCGCCGTGGCGCCCACGGCGGGCACCGCCACGTTGACGTCCATGGCGGCGGCGCGCGCGGCCGCGGCCTGCACGTCGCGCGGCGCGGCGGAGGCCGGGCGCGGCAGGGACGCCGCCATGTCGGGGAAGTTGAGCACGGCGCCGCGGCCCTTGACGACGAGCGCGGCGGCGTCGTGCGCGCGCGCCGCCATCTCGGCCGTCGGGAACGTGCCGAGCCAGATGCGGGACTTCTTGCGCGGCTCGCGGATCTCCGATACCCACTTCCCCCACGCCCGCATCCGCACGCCGCGGTACGCCGGGCGCCGCCCGCCGCCTCTCCCGCCCCCGCTGCCCCTGATCTTCTGCACGCTGCTGCCCAGCGGCGGCGGGCTGGGGACGACATCGGAGTCCGGCATTGCCACCAAGTGACCGAGGCGTGCAGTGTGCGCGCGCAAATGCTGTGCAGGACTAGCTGTTTGGTGCCGTATGAGCTAGGCTACAAGTCTTGGTCTCGGAGATGGAAATTAAAGATGTTGATTTGAATGCGAACGAAGCGAAGAAGAGGAGGCGAGGGGGGTTTAGTAATGGTTGGTTGGAGCGCAGTGACACTGACGGCTCAACAAACAGAATGCTAGCTCTAGTTAGCTCTACGACGCTCTCTGTATATGATGCTCTCTCTTTTTTTTTTGCTTGCGTTGTTCTAATCCATGCATGGATCCAGTCAATATCTGCCGGCAAGGTGATCGGTGCAATGCAACGGATAAATTTTCAACCAGACCGTTGCAGCACCTAGGATAAAATTGCTTACGAACGCTAGACTACCAGCAGTTAATTTGAAAACGCATCATCCTAGGATGATCGTCATCATGAAAGAACACGCCGTTTAAACCCTCCACTATCTGTTAGCGATAGCTTTGCATTGCCCATTCTTAGAGAGTTGAGTGGTATAGGAAAAGAATATGACCCAGTAGAAATAATAGGAAGCAATGCCCCGTTAATCACCAGATTTGTATATATAATCTGGATATCTTGGAGCGTGCCGGGATGAGTGTTTGCAAGCCCTGCAGCACCCCCGTTCGACCTGCACTCCAAATTGTCCGCTGACAGTCCTATAAATATAGTATGCAAAGCTATCACTAACACTATCCATACATTAGACTGAAAGCTGGCACCACAGCTACCGTTAATAATCCACAACACATTCAGCTATTGTTATCCACCTGAGGCCTTGTTTAGTTCCCAAAAATTTTTGGCTCGGAACATTGTAGCACTTTCATTTTTATTTGACAAACATTGTTCAATTATAAAATAACTAGGCTTAAAAGATTCGTCTCGCGATTTATAGGCAAACTGTGTAATTAGTTTTTGTTTTCGTCAATATTTAATGCTTCATGGATGTGACGTAAGATGCGATGTGACAGAAAATCTTGAAAAAATTTTGGTCGTTGGACATCTGAACTATTGTAGAACTGCACACATACTGTATCTACATGGCATCCTACAGACGTGAGTACTTTATTTACCGGTATCGACACTACTGAGTCCAGAGATAATGTACCTGAACGTACTAAGTACACCAGGGTTCTGCCTGGCAGGTGCCGGCTTGCCGCCACACAGCGTAGATCGTCCATTACTGCGCTTACAATTAGGATTAGGCCTCCGCTCATGGTAATTTGACACGAACTTTGAAAAATTTCCACATGAAACAGTGGGATTCCGTATGAATTAAATTCTATGGGATCCCCACATTCCAAAACTGGGGGATCATCAGTGCTACGTACAAAGTTCGATGTGATACACCATATATGTCCATATGCATGCGATCCATAGGCACGACGATTCCATCACTGTCTCGCAAATTTGATTTAGTTATTACTACCTGCTTTCCTAGTTAATACGTAACTGACATTGTTTTTTGAGGATTTGATCTGACACAGCCCATTCATTGACAGCGGAGGTGATTTTGATCTGACACAGCCCATTCATTGACATCGGTCTCTGGATGATTGACTTATATGGCTAAGCTATGGGGTGCCTAAATGTTGTGAATCTTTTGCTAGTATCCCGTAGAATTGCCAAGCAATTAAGACATTGATATACAACAACTGGAAATTCATAGGCCGGCCTATGATAGCTCAGTGGGATGCTAGGAGTAATGAAGATCCGTAGCTAACCCTATATATGTCCTTACTCCTTAGACCTGATTTAGATCTTTTTTTTTGAATTTTGACATTAAAGCACTTTCGTTTGTTTTCGTTTGTATTTGACAATTATTGTGTAACCATGGACTAACTAGGCTCAAAAAATTTGTCTTGCAAATTAGAGACAAACTATGTAATTAGTTATTTTTTGTCTATATTTAATACTCTATGCATGTGCTGTAAGATTCGATATGACGGAGAATCTTGAATAGTTTTTGGATTTTGGGATGAACTTAACAAGGCCTTAAAGCAGATGATGTAACACATGTATTTCAAGTTGAAGTCATATATATAGCTTATTCGAATGTGTAGTCTAATACTCCCTCTTTACTGAAATAAATCAACTTATAGAGTTGTTCTAAGTCAAATTATTTCAAATTTGGCCAAACTTATACATCTATGACACCAAATTAATAATTATACTATAGCACTTGACCTGATCGATCGGCTTTACTAGAGTTGCTTCTCCATCCACCATCAAGTCACCTAATCATCAACACAAATCAACACTTGGCTTGATCTTCCATAAATGATACGACCCACTTTACACCTTCACACGGCCTTATTGGTTCATTGATCGTAGCCTCGTTTACTCCTTACCGTTGACTCGGTCCATCGGCACTATGCCCTCTACCCGTGCTTCACCGCATCAACGGCCCATCACACCTAGGCCTCTAGGTTGCCCTTTTCACACTTACAACCTAGTCGTTTGTACACAAGCCTGTGCCTCTTGATTTTCTCCACCTATTAAATAAGCTCCTTCGTCTCATTAGTTAAGCACTTGCATCATGCACAAACCACCTCTCTATCGTGACTATATGATTTACATATACTAGTGTATCTGTGGACTATGTATGTGTTCATCTTAGATGAAACACATTAGCCCATATAAGATTATCACTCAATTACCAAAACCAAATAGAGAATTTTAGCAGGCATTCTAAGGTCGTCTCTAGAAATCGATTAACGAAATCAGGCATCATAAGAGGCCCGCCTCTAGAAATAGTTGCATCAAAAAAGATTTCATATTTTTTTCCATATTAAGTCGGATGTAGACAAATTTTATATTAAAATTATAGCTCTCAATGTGACCTACATATTTGTAGTTGAATTTTTTATTATCTAAAACCATTTAAAGTTTTCAAATATTGTTTTAAGTTTACGAAGTTTTAAATTTTCAAACAACCTCAAATGTGTCTACCTTGTATGTACCAAAGTTGTATTATCTATACAATTTGTAACTTTATAGCCGAAGAGTTATTGATTTGTAGATGTTTAAAGTTCCAAATATATGTTTTAAGTTATTATATTTTGAAATTCAAAATCTAGAATTTACAAACAGCCTTAAGAGTTCACATGGTTAATACCAAAGTTGTAGTGGCCTACCTCATCTACAAGTTTATTGTTCATAAATCATAAGTTTTCTAATCGATGTATTTTAGAGTCTCAAATATTTATGTTAAATTCAGATATTTTGATATTCATTTTTTTGAAATTTTCAAATAATCTCACTTAGAGACACATTTTATACCAAAATTGTATTGCTTGACAAGATTTTAAACTTTGTAATGGAATTTCTTCATTGAAATTCATGCAGCAGCCAACATATTCGATACAAGATTACAAAATGTTAATGAAAAAGATAGTATCCTATATCTAGTGAAAAATAAGCGTGTAGTGCAGCGGTAGACGATGTTATGTGAGAAGTTGGTTGTGCGAGATGGTTCTATCTCTGCTATTTGATTACAAACACGCCCGCCCCACACTACTACAGAAATCTTTAACCGTGGCGGGCAAAACAGGTTAACCGTGGCAGGAACGGCAACCGCCTCGGATCAAAGGCCACAGTTAATTGTGGCCTTAACCGAGGCGGTTGACCAACCGCCACGTTTAATATATTAACCGAGGCGGTCGCTGTTAAGGAACCACTTTGGTTAATACGATTAACGGAGGCGGTTGTCTTAAATCGACCGCTTCTGTTAATCTGTTAACCGAGATGGTTTTTTTAAATTGCCCGTCTTGGTTAATAACAGAGGCGGTTTTTGTAATTTGCCTGCCTCCTTTAAGTGTATCTAGATTAAAAAAATTCAGTTTACTTTCAAATTTAAATCCGAAATTTGTTAGATTGAAACATATACAAAGCAAAAGACATACCTATAAAGGATAACCACATTGAATCCGAAATTTGCTAGATTGAAACATATACAAAGCAAAAGACATAAGAATAACCACATATATTACATCCGCATATATGTCATCTTTATTATTGCACGGTCCATGCATGTCACAAACTATGTTCATATTACATGAATGTACACAATGTTCATAAAAAGTGCATCTAAATAATGTTCACTCAAAAATATCCGGCAACCTATAGTCGTTCATATCTAAACCGCTGGTTCTCCAGTTGCGTAGCTTCTCGAACTTCTCGTCTCTCGCTAGCTCGCTCCCGGTATAGAAGAACTGTCCGTCAACATGACAACATTGATCCGTGACAAACTTACAAATGTTAGCTACTATTTGTGTGATGGTCCTTTGATCAATTGTTTCATTTTTCCACCACTTTGGAATTTCTACAGCTGCTGCCAGCTGTTGTTGAATTTCCCGCAAGCCCTGAGGTACTCACAAGCATTGTACCCACACTGAACTAAGCCTTCAGGTTGTATAGCGCACTGTATGCATGATGAAGGTAACACATGAGAATTACGACTGGTAGTAGTATCCCTACAAGGCAACCATCAGTAGTAGTAGAACTAGAGGTAGGCAGAGTAAGTACCGAGAATTCTAGCCTCACCACCAGTTTGTGGCCATACTTTTGCTTGTCTTTCTCGGACCTCTGATCATAGCAGCTGGGGTCTTCCACGTACTTTCGGTAAGCACTGTATGAAAACTACTAGTATTAACAACAAATTTCATACGTACTTTGAGTGCATGAAGAAAGTGTGTCCTCACTTACTATCGCAGGACCCATTGGCACCGAAAGATTGGTATCTGTAGTTCACCACCGTAGTCAAGTTCCCATATCTTTTCAATCTGCCCATAGTATGTCTTGGTCTCCCATGTGGCCTCGTCGATGCCCTCAAATCGAGCACCGCTATTCTGTGCTGCACTCTTCTTGTCCTTCTGTTTCATGTGAAACATGTATCCATTGATGTTGTACCCATGCCATGAGGTTATCTGAGAGGATGGACCGAATGCAAGCCTCGCTTCATTAGTTTCACCATAGGGAGGTATGCCCTGTTGTTGGATCCATGTTGTGAAATTCATCTTGTGTTGTCTCTGTACCCATGCCTCTGTGTGTCCGTAACGACCATGGTGAATCTCCTCTAGGTGCTTCTTAACCCAAGTGTCCATGACCACTAACTGATTAAGGGTGTTGTGATGAGCCTCTTGCAACTGTTCTTCTTGTACATCCGTACGTACTTCCCTCCCCGTGCACCCCATCCCCATGGTTCTGCCTTCATGCACAGGGACGGGCAGCCCAATTGCATTTCCATCCCGGATGTATTTTATGCAGCAGGCAATGACCTCCTCTGTTGCGTATGCCTCAATCATAGAGCCCTTCGGGTAAGCACGATTATGGACATGTCTATTCAGGGTCGACATGAACCTCTCATACGCCCACATTTGGTGCAGGTAGACAAGCCCAAGTTGCTGTATCTGATCAACCATGTGCATCATCAGGTGTGGCATAATATTGAAGAAATATGATAGGAAGCACATCTTGAGTTGATAGAGTCTCTGCGATGAACTATTTCAGTGCTGGTAGCTTAGCTTCATTGATGACTTTTTATGAGATAAAGTTGAAGAAGTAACCTAGGCATGTGATTACAATCTTCACGTACTCTGGTTCGATAGCCTTGATCATAATTGGGAGGAAAGCTGTGAGCATGACGTGACAGTCATGTCCATTGAAGCTGGTGAGTGTGAGGTCCTTCATTGATGAAAGGATCAAGATGCCCAAGAGGGGGGTGAATTGGGCTTTTCTAAAAATTTAAGCAACCTATAAGCTCCAATTCAACCCCTTGTGCCTAGTGTGACCTAGAGAGCTACCGGATAAAAGTTT
>Ga0182004_10003542_pt1 | contig 12423 bp, 20 predicted proteins | sample Sormic07211540_1_FD_120479 | JGI IMG/M metagenome (GOLD analysis project Ga0182004, IMG submission 120479) | Endophyte microbial communities from Sorghum bicolor roots, Mead, Nebraska, USA - 072115-40_1 MetaG | ecosystem: Host-associated > Plants > Roots > Unclassified | place: USA: Nebraska... | reverse complement strand
TTCCTGCTCCATCAATTATAACATTTTGTACTCTGCAATCACAAATAGAGTAATGTGAGATAACATGAAACAAAATGAATAAATGATATAACCATGAAAATCACAAAGAGTTGTTTGTTGATTTTCATAAAGAGAAATTCCTTGCACCCCTTCCATGTCAGCTCCTTTCCCAACCAGATCCTACTCAAGTCAAGATACACAACCTACCCAAACTACCACTGACAGAGGGGGCTGTGATGATGAAGACAAATTTCTTGTGAACCCCACACCTGGGCAGAGCTCCTGCCATTTTTTCAAAAAAAAAAAAAAGAATCAGCATTTGGGGCTTGATGAGGAGGATATGTATACTAAAGATGTGTCGAAGTGTCCTGTTTCTACCAAACTGAGAGATGTTGATTCTAATTACTCAGAGGAGACTGAAATAGATGATGAGGAAAAAGAAGAGATGGTAGAAGACTATGTCCCACCTCACAATCCTGAGAGATGAACCCCCAATGACTGGGAACTATTTATGCTAACATGCATGCTTTTTAAGTTGGCTTTAGCAACTCATTCTATCAAGAACGAGTTTCAATACAACATGGACAAAAGTGATTCAGAGAGATTCATGGCTCATTGTGCTGCTAAGGACCTTGGCTGCAACTGGAGAATCCATGCATCTACATTTGGAGATAATGTCACAATCAAGGTTATGTTGTTTTTCTGGTTATGTTTACAATTGCTTGTCTTGACATTTGTAAGTGCATCTACATTTGTGAGTGCAGTCTACTATTTTTCGATCTTGTAGCTTTGCAGGTTTTGTTTACAATTGCTTGTCTTGACAGGTGAAGAGGAACCCCAACCCCCATGACTGCAATAGTACAAGGAGGAGTGGGAAGGTAAAGCATGCAACCAATTTCAATTTCTAACAAAATTAAGGATTAGCTTGTTGAGGATCCTAGGCTGAAACCTAAGCAGCTTCAGAAGAAATTAAAAGATGAGTACAAAGTAGAAATTCATTACAAAAGGGTTGGTGCAGGTAGGCAACTAGTTATGGATCAACTGTTTGAGAAGTGGTTTGACAGTTTCAACAACTTGTATAGGTTCAAAGCACAGATTGAAACATCTTGTCCTGGTAGCTTGGTTGCTATTGATCATCACACTATTGATGAGAAGATTAGGTTCAACAGAATTTTCTTTGCAATGAAGCCATGTGGATTCCTTAGAGGATGCAGGCCATATCTTGCTGTAGATAGCACATTCCTTACTGGCAAATTCAGAGGCCAGTTATGCACTGCATGTGCAGTAGATGGCCACAATTGGATGCACCCAGTTGCTGTAGGTGTAATAGATTCTGAGACAACAGAGAACTGGGTGTGGTTCATGGAGAGGCTGAAACAAGCTATAGGAACACCAACTGGTATGACTTTTCCACTAATGTTGGACAAGCAGTGTTGTCAGGTGTAGATACAGTATTCTCAACATGTGAACATATAGGTTCTGGTCGAGAAGCTTCCCCTGGAGGCTTAGGCAACTCAGAAAGGTGATCTTCCTCCAGAGCTTCGAGCTGGTTCTCAATCTAGCAAAAGCGAAATCCAGTCACACAAATCCCACTTTTCCATCTCAATCTGCACTTCTGCAGCATCCATCAACCAGATCCAGTCAATCCTGTTTCACCATCCCCTTCCTCGCCCCCCTTCTGAACTTCCGCTACATCCACCGACCATCACTTTCACTAACCAGTCACTCAAATTTCACCATCCCCTTCCACTTATGCACTTCTGCTCAAGTTCACCATTCCCATCACCATCCACACTTCCACATACACCAACCATCACTTTCATCAACCTTTGTTTTCCTGAAGCCTATCGCATCTTGCTGTAATCTGGAGGTTAACCTATGGCGCATTGGGGAGAAGCAACAGAAATTGAAAGTCTGTTGGGCGGCTTGAAATTGTCGGGAGCTGAAAGCAAAGTAATGAAGGGAGCATGGAAGAAGTTGGGGGTCGGAGCTGGAGGACGTCTGCAGGCGGTAGGGAAATTACTTTCGGAGAAGCCAGGGAATGCGGAGGGAATTGTGAATGCCGTGGGAAACATTTGGTGTCCTAGGCAGGGGATTCGTTGCAGGGAGCTGGGTGATAACATTTTCCTCTTCACATTCTTACAACCTGCAGGGAAACGTAGAGCAATTGAAGATGGTCCTTGGGAGTTTGGAGGAGATTTACTCATAGCAAGGGACTTTGATGACAGTAACCTTTTGGAGGAGTTGGAGTTCATATACACGCCAATATGGGTTCGTGTTCTCAGGCTCCCATTTGGGTTGATGACACTGGAGACAGGAGAAGAAATTGGGAACAGAGTGGGGAAGGCTATAGAAGTAGACACTGATGATGAAGGCTGTGCTATTGGGAAATATCTTCGTATAAAAGTCTGGTTAGACATTCGTAAGCCACTGCTGTGGGGTGTTACAATGGAAATTGGCCCGGATGGCAAAACTCAATGGTGCCCGCTCCAGTATGAATTCCTCCCCAACTTCTGTTATATATGTGGGTTGTTGGGTCATGTGGATCGTGAATGCCCATCTGGTAGCTGGAGGGAGAAAAATAAACCTTTCGGACCTGAACTACGGGTTTGCCCCTCTCGTCGACATGCTTTGGGGGATTTAAGAACTCTAGGAATAGCAGTTTGGGTGGTCTGAAATCAAGCAAAAATTTTATTACACCAGGAAAGATAGATTGGAAAGGAGGAAGTGGGTCAGGCTTTGAGAAAGTAACAAAAGGGGTTGCTGAATTGGGGGAGGAGTCCACAAGCCCAAAAAAATTATTGCAAGGGGCACACTCTGCTGTCGGCGGCAAGAATGCGTTGGTGGAGGCTCCAGGTGCTGGGCTAAATAAGGAGAGGGAGATGAGAACATTGGGGAATGAAGGAGAAATGGGACGGGAGATACCTTTAGGAGCAGAGAATAAGGTGCAGTCTGCACATGAGGAGATTCCTGGACAAATTTGTTGAAACATACTCCTTATTTTGGAATCTGTGAAGGAGAGATGGTGGGCATGGAGATTGATGGTGATCCTCTATCTAAATCATCTTATTCAATGGAAGGAAAAGGAGTTCAAGAAAAACATGGAGATGTACAGGCGCTGCAAATGGGGAAGGGACAGGATAAAGGGTACAAGGATGAGCTCACACAGAATTCGATATATACCCCTAATAATAAAAAACAAAGCATGTTTAAGAGATTGGAGAGAACAAACCAGGATATTTTTAAGGAGGTGGAGTCCGGTCTGGATAGGAAGAGGTCCTATGAAGATGGAGCAAATCAAAATGAAGTGATTAAGAGGCAAAGGTTGGAAGTGATGTGGAGAGATGATGAAGGCAATGTGGTGGAAGTGGAAACTGATTCTTTACTTGAGGCGGCGGGGATGCCACAGCAGCTCCGCCTGACAAAATGAGGATCATTGCCTGGAACTGCCGAGGGTTGGGGAATGCCTCAGCAGTTCGTGGGCTTCTGGATCTCCAGAGGCGGGAATCCCCTGATATCTTCTTCCTTTCAGAAACCAAAATGGAGTGGTGGAGGATAGAAAGGTTCCGATGGATCTTGAGCATGCCAAATGTGGTTGTGAAGGATTGTAAGGGTTATAGTGGTGGTTTGGCTTTGTTTTGGAGGAAGGGCATTAGCGTTACAATAAAGAGTTTATCAAAATATCATATTGATGCTCTGGTTCAAGACGAGGATGGCTTGGTGTGGAGATTAACAGGGATTTATGGCGAACCTAAAGCGGAGGAAAAGAGAAGAACTTGGCGTTTACTGAGACTTCTCAGTAACCAGTATACAAAGCCGTGGTTGTGCTTAGGAGATTTAATGAGATATTATTTGGTTGTGAAAAGGAGGGTGGTCAACCTAGGCCTGTAATATATATGGAAAGGTTTAGAGATGCTTTGGCTGATTGCATGTTAGAAGATTTGGGGTTCATGGGGGATGTGTTTACGTGGAGAAACCATCACCATAGGGTTGATGAGTATGTAAAAGAGAGATTGGATCGAGCAGTGGCAAATATTGAATGGAGGAGAATTTTCCCACTGGTGAGGGTAGTGGATGGTGATCCTCAACATTCTGATCATAGACCTATCATTGTGGATAGTGGGGAGCGAGAAGTACCTAACCTTTGTAGTGTAAATGTGAGAGATATTTCACCAAAATTTGAAGCAAAATGGTTGGAGGAGGAGGACTGTGGAGAAGGCATGGGTGAATGCCATGTATTCAGGAGCTGTTGGAATGATGTGGATTCAAAGAAGAATCCTTAGTGATCTGTGGGAGTGGGACCGAAATGTGCTTGGGGAGCTAGAAAAGAGAATAAATAAAGTTAAAAAGGAACTTGAGAAATGCCGAAGAGCTAGATTGACCCAGGAGAATGTAAATCAGGAACATGTGTTGAGGTACCAACTAGATAGGTTGCTGGACCAACAACACATTTACTGGAAACAACGAGCTCACCCGCTATGGCTATTGAAGGGAGACCGCAATACCAAATATTTTCATGTTTGCGCTTCTGAAAGGAAAAGGAGGAATAACATTAAGGCGTTGCGGGAGGATGGAGGTGATGTTATAGAGGGGAGCACACTCAAACTATTTATTACTAACCATTACAAGAGTTTGTTCTCCTCCCATGCAGGCTCCATAATGGAAGTAGTCCAAAAAGTGAAGATGAGGGTCTCTAAAACAATGAATGAGGCACTCCTCAAAACTTTTACTGCAGAAGAGGTGGAGGAGGCTTTAAACGGGATCGGGGACTTGAAAGCTCCGGGGCCGGACGGCATCCCTTCCATTTTTTATAAGCGATTTTGGAAATTAGTGGGTGAACAAGTAAAAAGGAGGTTCTTGCAGTGCTGAACGGTGGACCCATGCCACAAGAATGGAACGACACTACCATTGTCCTAATCCCAAAAGTAAAAAACCCAGAAAAAATAAAAGACTTGTGCCCTATCAGTCTGTGCAATGTGCTGTATAAGCTGGTTTCAAAGGTGCTGGCCAATCACCTAAAGAAGGTACTACCAGACATCATCTCTCCATCACAGAGTGCATTCGTGCCAGGCCGACTTATCACAGACAATGTCCTTTTAGCTTATGAGATGACACACCATATAAGAAATAAGAGGAATGGTAATGTTGTGTTGGCTGCTATCAAATTGGACATGAGTAAAACGTACGATAGAGTGGAGTGGTCTTTTCTTGAAAGAATGATGAGAAGGTTAGGATTTGCTGAAGATTGGGTAAGCCTAATTATGAAATGTGTTTCTACAGTCAGATATAGAGTAAGGATAAACGGGGAGTACACAGACCAAATTTTACCTCAGCGTGGTTTACGTCAAGGCGATCCCCTCTCTCCGTACCTTTTCATCATGTGTGCTGAAGGTTTATCAGCCTTATTCAAAAGTGCAGAAGAAAAAGGAGAAATTCAAGGAATTCAAATATGTCCGGGTGCTACATAGGTCAGCCACCTATTTTTTGCAGATGATACCTTAGTATTGCTCAAGGCCACCCCAATGGGAGTTTGCCGTTTAAAACAGATTTTAAAACTATATGAGGATGTATCCGGTCAAGTGATAAACAAGGAGAAGACATCTATTATGTTTAGCCCCAATACACCAGATCAAGACCGAGACATGTAAATTCTTACAGAGTTAGAGATCACAAGCCAAACAAGCAATGAAAAGTACCTTGTCCTGCCAGTATACATTGGCAAATCTAAGAAACGGATGTTCGAGTATATTAAACAAAGAGTGTGGTCTCGTATTCAAGGGTGGCAATAAAAATTACTTTCCAAAGCGGGTAAGAAGATTATGATCAAAGCAGTTGCACAGGCTATCCCTACATATGCAATGTCCTGTTTTGATCTAACTAAGGGCTTATGTGAGGAAATCTCAGCCATGATAGGACGTTATTGGTGGTCTCAACAGGATAAAATAAACAAAGTGCATTGGGTAAGTTGGGAAAAGTTAACGAGGTCCAAGAATAGAGGTGGCTTGGGCTTTCGAGATCTGCACACATTTAATATTGCTATGTTGGCAAAACAAGCCTGGTGACTCCTCTTGTTTCCTGATACATTATGTGCTCAAGTGCTGAAAGCCAAGTATTTTCCTGAGAATTCTATCCTGCAGGCCAAAGCAAGAGGAGGCATCTCTTACACATGGCGAAGTATCTTGAAAGGGTTGCACCTATTAAAACAAGGGATCATTTGGAGAATTGGTGATGGCTCTGCAGTCAACATTTGGAATGACCCTTGGATTCCCAGGAATAGCACAAGGCGAATTATTACACCTCGAAGAGGTTCTATCTTACAAAAGGTCGCTGAATTAATTAATCCAGCAACAGGTTATTGGGATGAACAGATGATTAAAGACATATTTTGGGAGGAAGATGCAAGAATAATTCTCTCTCCCAATTGTGGAAGATACAGAGGATTTTCTGGCCTGGCACCCTGACCCCAAGGGAGTCTTTTCAGTAAAATCGGCCTATGCCTTGGGTATTGAAATCCGCGATAAAGAAACTGGAGCTGATGCATCAACTTCTTGTACTGCTTCCTATAACTTTGAATGGAAGGAAATATGGAGGCTAAATGTGGCTAACAAGGTGAAGGTCTTTGTATGGCAAATGGCACATAATTCACTGCAGGTTAAACGGAATATTGCAAGGAATGGAATTAAATTGGATACTCTATGTCCTATGTGCTACATATTTTATGAAGATATTTGGCCATTTATTCCTCAAATGCAAATACATTAAACTATGTTGGTTGCTTCTGAACTTGGAAAAGGTGAGGGTGGATTTATTAAAACAAGGAACAGTACAAGATATGCTTACCAAAATCTGGGGACTTCGCAGTGACACAAAGCAGAAAATAATTCTACTCATGTGGTGCTGGTGGTCTGTGCGCAATAAGACTAATGCAGGCGAACAGAGGAAAAGTGCTCAAGAAGTTGTTAACGAAGTGAATTACCATATGATGGTATGGAATCTAACTCACCAACAGCCTAATACAAGAATGAAACAAGTTGTAAAACAAAGATGGAAAGTGCCCCCAGAAGATGCTTACAAAATAAACTGTGATGGGACATTCTTATCTAGTACTGGCCAAGGTGGATGGGGCTTTGTCATTCGTGATCATGCAGGGCAGGTTGTGATGGCAGGAGCAGGTGCAGCTGATCCTCTAATGAATGCTTACCATGCAGAAACGTTGGCAATGCATAAAGGGCCTCGAGCAAGCTTCTGTGTTAGGATTGGAACACATCATCCTAGAAACTGATGCCGAGGTGGTAGTCAATGCTGTTAAGAATCAACTTTTTGATAGATCTCCTTTGGGAATGATGTTTAGAGAGATTAGATCTAGAATTTTATATGATTTTAATGAGTGTATCATCTCTCACTGCCCTCGGGCTTGTAATGAAGTTGCTCATACATTAGCAGTTATGGGTTTAAACTGTAAAAGTGGTTCTATGCTGTGGCAGGACCATTTGCCTGGGTCTGTAAACCTGCTAATGTCCAGGATTTGTCTGGATGAATGTATTAATGGAAACCTTTTCAAAAAAAAAAACATGTGAACATAGGGAGTGCATGTACCATTTAGTCACCAACTTCAAGAAGAGGTACAGTGGGAAGATTTTTTATGACCACTTATGGCCAGCAGCTTATTCATGGTCACCTTACTGGTTTGAGAAGCACTGGAAAGCAATCGCCGAGGCTAAAACAGGAGCTACTAGGTACTTGCAAAAGAATCACAAGAAACTATGGACTAGGAGTCAGTTCAATACTCTGTGTAAGGTTGACTATGTCACTAACAACCTGGCTGAGTCATTCAACAATTGGATCAAAGCAGATAAGGTGCTTCATTTGGATGACCTGATGGACAGTTTTAGACAGAGACTTATGGTGAAGTGGAATAGTAGGAGGAAAATTGGCATCAAGATGGAGGTAAAAGTATTGGAACACATTGTGAGGCAACTGAAAGCAGATAGCAGAAACTTGAGATGGAGGTAGTTATCTGCTCTGATGCTATATCGGAAGTTTGGATAAGGGGAGGTAGGGGACACAGGTATGTGGTAAACTTAAATGGTAGGACATGTTCATGCAGGGCTTGGCAGGTGTCAGGTAAGCCTTGCAAACATGGTATAGCAGCAATCACTTCCAAGCACAAAGAGAACCTTGAAGATTATGTGCATCAGTATTTTCTGTAGAGAAATTCAGGGCAGCATATGAAGGGTTGAGACCTGCTATACCAGAGAAAATACAATGGCCTGAATCGAACCATGGATTCTTTGCAGCACATACATACGAGGGCAAAACAGACTTCACCACCACAAGTTAACAGGCAGGTCAGCAAAGTCGACGGCAGTGGCACTAGCGGGATATATTTTTTCAAGTGAAGTAGAGGAGTCAAAATGATTATTTGAAGGTATGGGAGGTATGGGACCCAGCAACTAAGAACCACATAAAAGGACCCAGCAACTAAAAACTTCACGGAGTGGTATGGGGGTGTCATTTTTGTACCTTGGGTCAAGACCATCCCAGCAATTCTTTGCAAATGCCTTGAGCTTGATTTTAATCTCCTCAACTGTCACAGAGGATCGGAACACAGACCTTTGCTTGTTGAACGAGGAAAAGTTCCTGGAGCCAGCCTGTATGGGGAAAATAGGCAGAGATAGGGTTACGGTGAAAGAATTGCTATTTCAACTAGATTGGCTATGCTTTAAGTGTACTTGCACATTGAAACCAAACAAATTGTGAACTGAAATTGCTAACTAAAAGCACATGATTAGAAGCTAAGTGAAATTGCTAACCATTCAAAACTGAAACTTGAAAGAATAAAGCAAGTTGGAAAGTTTCAAACAGGAAAAGAATATCAGTGTAGTTGTGTTCCATGACATGCAATTCAAAATACAGATCAAACTCCAGTATTTACTAAGATATTTTCTAGATGAAATTCAAAAAAAAAAAAGTGAGATCAGTAATCTATAAGCAATCAAAAGTAATCAGGTACATGCATCTAGCTCATCTTTTGCTGAAACCTGTTGCAGAGGTCTGTCATTGATGCTGAAACCGGTTGAAATTTATAAGCATGTAGGTAATTGTAGTTCTTGTGGCTGCAAGTAATTCTGGAAAGTTTTTCATTTGTGCTTGTACTTCATGTGGCTGGAAATTACATCAAGTTTGCAGCTATATCTCTTTTTTTTTTGCAATTGTAGTTCCATGGCTGTGCAAGTAGGTAATTGTAGTTCTTATGAAAATTTCAGGATGTATCCACCAGATGGTTTTCTAGGTTTTTTTTCAACCACCACATATCATATATAGTTGACTATGTTCATTTGGTGGTGTCAATCAATATAATTAAAATGTAATATAGATCACCCCTAGCATGCAACTAGTACAAGATAGCAGCTGATCCAATCTGTACAAGCCAAACGGGCTACAAAGTTCATCTAGCACATTTGATCACAGCAAAACACAGGAATTAAATGGTACAACAAGCCTATGAAACAGTGAAATGAAACTATCCACTGAGAAAGGTTGTTTCATGTTCCAGTTCTCAATACTAATAATATTGGAAATAGTGACATGAAACTTGTTGCATTGAGACTGGCCTAAAAAACAGCAAGGGTGAAACGAGATGCAAGCCTACCTTGAACTGGTCACTTGCTTTCATGGACCTTGACAAACGAAGGTAAGGCGGATGGCTGTGGAATCCCTGCACAATACGATAGGGAACCAAAGCAACTAGGGTTCTGATCAGATTGCCGAGAGGAGGAGCGGGCGCGAGGAAGGGAAGAGGGGGAGAGATTCAAACCTTCTTCCGGAGGTGCGCCCCGAGGGGATCGCGCAGCATAGCAGGCCGGGCCACCATGGCCGCCGAATCGCGCGCACGAGGTGTTGTCGCGAAGAGGGTGCCACCTGAACCGACTTCCTGCACGAACTGCAACCAAAGCAACTAGGGTTCTCATCAGATTGCCGATAGGGAAGGAGGGGGCGCGAGGAAGGGAAGAGAGGGAACTGCAGCCAAAAGCAACTAGGGTTCTGATCAGATTGCCGAGAGGGAAGGAGAGGGCGCGAGGAAGGGAAGAGAGGGAGAGATTCGAACCATCTTCCGAAGGTTTACTCCGAGCAGATCGCGCAGCATAGTCGACCGCGCCGCCATGGCCGCCGAATCGCGCGCGGGAGGCGTTACCGCTGCGGGCGCGTTTCTCGCAACGGCAATGATCGACCTCGAGCAGAGAGGTAGGGGATGCCAGCGTTTTTAGGCGAGTCGGACACTCGGACCCTCCTTCTCGCGATTATGGCCCAGCAGCGCGCCGGCCCAGCAGCAACCCAGGCTGACCGCGCGGCCGCACGCACATTGACGTCCGACGCCCATTGATTCCCGTACGCGCTTTCCCTCTGGTTCCCAGTGGAGTCTTTTTTTTTTTTCCTTTTCTTTTTCTTTTTATTTATTTATTTATCGTTTTCCTTTTTTATTTTCATTTTTTCTATGGTTTTTATTATAATTATAATTATAATTTTTCCTTTTATTTCCTTTTGTGTGTTTTTTCTTTTTTATTCCATTTCATTGTTCTTTTTATACGTGGGCTTATGGTGCATAGTATTGAATTAGCTTATCACTAGTCCCATATCATCAGTCAATAGAATGGGTCGAACCAAACCTGCTCAATGGAATAGATAAGCAAGTGCTCTCACAGTTCACAGTTAACAGATTGTGAGCATGTATGTTCGCTTGGCTGAAAAATTATAGTTAAAAATATTGTCTGTTGATTTGGTTGTGAGAGAAAAACACTACTAAAATGGTTAGCAGATTCGACAGTTAAACTCAAGCGAACAGACTTGGATAGAGCAATTCATTGCTTCCACTTGAGCCTTCTTGTAAGGCCTTGTTTAGTTCCAAAATTTTTGACAAAACTCCTCCTCCTCCTCCTCTTGCATTTTGTCGAGCCCCTCCCTTCTTCCCAAACTCTGAGGCCCTGTTTGGATCGTAGTATTTTCATAGGAATTTCGAAGAAAACCGATTCCCATGGTTTGCTTACGTCAGTCACCGTTTGGAATAAAGGAACGCTCCTACCCTTTCCTCTGGAAAGGATCCTTCGCCTCCACAAAACGTAGAAAATAAAAAATGCAGTTCGAGCTAAAGGTTTGGTGGAAGCCCGAGGCAAAGAGGCAGACGAGAAAATATTGGGCGATTAAAATCCGATTAGGGAGGAGATAGAACCAGAGGATTCATGTTTTGGTCTCGTCATCACCGGTTTACGTAGCCATGAATAGCCTGCCCCCATCTCGCTTTCCTCCATTGACTGTCAAGTGTCAACGGAAGTCGCTGAATCGATGGCTGAGCTTGATGGCTGCTCGCAAGCACGCAGCCACCATGCGATCATTTTTTATTAGTTAATTAATGGAAGTGCTATTTTCCTTTTATTGTTTCTATGCCAATTATGTTTTGGATTCCTGCATTCCAAACGCCACCTCTTATTTATTCCTGTATTTTTTCAATCCTCTATTTTTCATCTATCTCCATATCTCGTTCGTGTGTTTTTTTCTATTCCTGTATTTTTCATTCCTGCGTTCCAAACAGGGCCTGCCTTAGAAGGAAATGGGGTTTGGGGAGAAAGGCTGGCCAGACAGTGGGGAGACTAGTTTAGGGCTTGGCGATGGTGGAGACGGCTAGGCCAAGTTGGGGAGGGGAAGCTCCAGCAAGGGGGGAGGGAGGAAGGCGGTCGCCGTGGGTGCGTTAGGGCCTGCCAGGGGCTCCGCGGCCGCGCCGCAGTGGGGTGGGGGGGTGGCAATGGTAGAGTCAAGGAGCGCAGCAAGCGGTGAGAAGGAAGAAATGGGGGGAGACAAGCGAGAAGTTGAAGATGGTTGTACCTGTGGCCTAACGTAGACGTGACTGTTTTTTAGTGGCGTCCTATTTATATATAGAAAGAAATATATGTTTTGTGCAACCACATCGCTTTGTCGTTGATGTTTTAGTTTTCTGAAGGAGTATGCTATTGTGGCTTGGAAGCACAATAACTCTGTTGACACCGTTTTTGGACACGTACCCAGAGACCAGTGGAGTATAGATCGGCAGGTGGAGCAACGGTAACTAGTCTGCAGAAGAGTTGCCGATGAGGTTAGTTACCGATAAAGAGATGATTGAATATGACTAAGTCCAGAGATGGTGACGTGTTCTTGCCGATGATCAATATTGGTGTTTGTCGATGGCCATAACATGAAGACTGCCGATGACTCTGAAGGAAAGCGCGGAGGTTGCCGATTGATCTGTGGCGGTGTCCCGGTCGGTTACGAGGGGTAGTTTTATGTTTTCCTTAGTTATTTAAATTCGTTTTGTATACGGATTCTGTTTAATTTGGAATTCGAGTCCTAGTCGTGTCTGATTGTAGCTCTTTGAGCAGGGTATAAATGTAGACC
>Ga0182004_10003541_pt1 | contig 12426 bp, 18 predicted proteins | sample Sormic07211540_1_FD_120479 | JGI IMG/M metagenome (GOLD analysis project Ga0182004, IMG submission 120479) | Endophyte microbial communities from Sorghum bicolor roots, Mead, Nebraska, USA - 072115-40_1 MetaG | ecosystem: Host-associated > Plants > Roots > Unclassified | place: USA: Nebraska... | reverse complement strand
TTCCATTATATGCTCCGGGGCTAGTAAATCCAAATTGTATAACATCTAATTGGGTAATTTTAACTTTTTAGACCTTGCTACAAGGCTCATACTTCGCCTTCCAGCAAGCTTGGGGACTACATCGATACAATGCATCTGGCGATGCATCTCAGTATTAGAATTTTTATGAAGACTTTTCTTTTTAGACCCTGGCACCACATGCCTACGTCACCTACTACCAGGCTCGGAGACTAAGTGGGCACACTTCACCTTGCGGTGAACATGCTTGCTTTTTTAAAGTCTATACTTTTTGGAAAAGTAAAGTGGGCACACTTCACCAGGAAAGAAATCTTTTTTTCTCAAGAGCACCATGCATTCTTCGAACAACCGGCTTCTTCGATGTTAATGTTGGTCAACCAGTTTTCAAGTTGGTCAAAATACCGTTGTAACTGTTCGAGCAACTTTCCTGGTTGTCGAAAACGTCAAGCCTCACTTGTCGAAGAAGCTCAAGACGGCGTGTTACATCACAATACACGGTGCTCGGGGACTAGCTGTGGGGGTATAAACCCCTATACCCTTACGGCTAGACTTGGGCCTGGAAATTTGGCCCATCACGAGGTAGTTCGAGACTTGATCCGACTGCTCGGAGTTTCACGCAAGGAAGCAAGACGTGGAGATCAAGCAGGATTCTAGTCGGTTAGAATAGAAATTGATGTCGCACTATCTATGACAATTGTAACCGACTAGGATTGGTTTCCAGATCTGTAACCCTGCCCTCTGGACTATATAAGGAGAGGCAAGGGACCCCCCTTAGACAATTCATCTGAACTCAACACAATCCACAGCAATACAATCAGACGCAGAACGTAGGTATTACGCCCACACGGCGGCCGAACCTGGATAAAATCCTTGTCTGTGTCTTGCGTCACCATCAAGTTCGTAGCTTGCGCACCTATCTGCCGATAAACTACTACCGTGGGTATACCCCAAGGTAGACTGCCGAACAGCTTTCGTCGACAGTAAAAGCTCTCTTCTCCATGGCAATCATTTTAGAAGTGGGTGATGGTGCTCGTACATTATTCTAGAAGGGTAGATGGATCAATAGACAATGAGTAGCTGATCTTGCTCCACAAGTTTTTGCCATTGTTAATAAGAGAAGAGCTAATAAGAGGACTATGCTGGAAGCCCTTACTAAGCATGGCTAGATTGTAGATATCCAAGGAGCTCAAACTGTTGGAATCATCACTGAATTCTCAGTGTTATGGGATATTCTCTTGGAGGTGAGTCTATAGCCTAGAGTGGCGGATGCTCATGTATGGCAGCTCTCGACATCAGGGCAAAATTATGCAAAATGTACATATGAGGCCTTCTTCATTGGCTCCACTACATTCAGACCTTGGGGAGCATATTTGGAAAACTTGGGCTCTTGGAAAATGTCACTTTTTTCTGTGGTTGGCAGCATATAACAAATATTGGGCAACAGATAGGCTTGCACATCGAGGTCTCCCACATCCTACTCGTTGCCCCCACTATGATCTAGAGGAAGAAACTATCAATCATCTGTTAGTATCATGTGTGATTGTGCAAGAATTTGGTTTGTTTTGCTATGGAAAGTGGGTTTACCAGCCCTTTCACCACAACAAGATGAACCCTCCATTGATGAATGGTGGGCCAAGGCAGAGTCAAGAATGGATGGTTCACACAAAAAAGAACTCAACTCGCTTATCATCCTTGGAGCATGGATAATTTGGAACCATCACAATCGATGTGTTTTTGATGGTACTCCTCCTAACTTGGCTGGAGCATTGCTGCTTGCAAGTGAAGAACAACGTTACTGGAGTCTTGCAAAGGTTTAGGGAAGCTCTTATCTTGAGCTTGTAGATAGCTAGTAGGGTTCTTTCTATGGAGATGAGGTCATGTTTTGTCTTAGTAAAAGGCGCATGTGTTTTCTAAGAGATTAGAAGTGTGGGTGTGTGTTGTAAGGGCTCTTGCCTCCTTTTTTCTTCTTAATACAAAGATACTGTTGATGCAAAAGTAAATATGCAAACACAAAGGGCTAATACCCGATTTCGATGTTAAGGCGTGCCAGCTGATTTGACCTAGCAATCGACAAAGGTGATAACTCGAATACTTTGGTCCTAACAACAATGATGCGCCCGGATGTCACGGCCAAGAGGTACTCATGTAGAACTCGAGAATTCATCGAGTATTGCTCGTTGAATCCCTGAGAACTCGTAAACAAAAGAAAATATGCGAGTTCACGAAGTCGTCAAAAAAGTAGATGTAAAACTTGTGTATGATATTGATTCATATCCTTACATTGCTGCTAGGCCTATATTTATATCGTGACCTTAAGAATTACAACCGTATACGACTAGATCTAATTCTAGACAAAACAGGAATCTTACATAAGGTATGTTTCAACAAATATAGAAAATACCACCTATCTATTCCTGTGTCCACTTTTATTACGATAAAACCTTTCATCGGCACCTGCTTCATCGGTATACCCCTTGTAGTTTCCTGAGTAACTTCCATGCTCTCCTTCATCGGCATCAGCAATCAATTGTTCTCCATTGGCATCGACGATTAATCAGCAATAACTAGTAACCACCGCCTCCATCCTCAAGCCAGCAACATCCTCCACCTGTCATTCTGTCATCGGCACGATCGGCTATTGGCACTTTTCTTATCGGCTTGACACAGCATCTTCCTGACTACCGATCAGTTCTTCCTGACCATCTTGACTCATGCCTAAAAACAGTGTCAACAAATGTCCCCCCAATTTTGGAGTATGAAATCATTAATGCTTCAAAATTCTCTCCAGATAATAACGACCCTATCATAATCACTTTCCTTCCGATAAAAATTTATTACCAAATCCAAACAACTTCAATCCTGATCCCCGCATCTTAGTAAATACCTCAAATCTTCCAACCACCCATGCTAAATCATAGGGAAGAACGCCCATCACCAACTTTACAGTTAGGACAGATTGTCGATGACTTAAAATATTGTGCATAGTGGAATATCTCCAAGATCATGATTACTTGCCATCAAATCACCTGCACAATCCCTTGATTACCGTGTGAACAGTTACCATATCCATCTGAACAACCTCGAATTTCACGGATGCAGCAAAGAGATAATTCAAAAATACCCCCACTCATCTCAACCTATAAATACTTCCTTCCCCAGTACTCATCTTCCACCCCGTCATTTTATATCTCCATCTTCATCTCCTCCGGTGGCGACTCTAACGAAGAGCTCAAAAACTCCAACAAGAAACCCCTCTACAGCAGGATTTCAGCCCAGACTCTCCAAGCTCCTGATCCCCCTCCACCTTGGAAGAAATGGTCGTCAGCTTCAACGTACCTGAGGTTAATCTATTCGCATCTACTCTTTTTTTCTTTTTCCTGCAGTTCTTCACACTTTTGTAAATTCATATGCTTAGTATTTTTAGTCATTTTTTCTTGTCTTTTTTATCCTCAAACTTAGGAGCTAAGCGAGAAAATAGTTATCCCCACCGAACAACCTCACCTCTAGTGCCTAGGTCCGATGGGTGATCAAGATCCCACTGATATAATAAACGCAGAAACCAACAGAATCCCCTTTAGAGCTAAGAATTTCTCCTTGATCTATGGAAGGACACTTTCCGATCCTAGCCAAAACCCACTAAGGGATGCAAAGATTGGTTCCTGAGAGTCAGTGGGGCTAATGAGATATACTAGGGAGAACGCAAACTAGATCAATGCATCAGACTCTCCATTGTCGATATGGAGAAAAACAAGTCGATGATGATAGCAGCTTCATACTTTTGGTTGGACACCCTTAATGCTTTTATATTTGGTCATGGCCCAGCTTCTCCTACGCTTGCCGATGTCCTCATGCTCACTGGCTTAGATATCTCTACTGTCGATGATGGCGGTATTTTTAACTGGAAACCTGAGTACAAGGTAGAAACTCGTAACATCGGTGGTTGGTCAGGGTATATCCAGAAGTATCAGCAAACCGGATCGGTTAGCTAGAGAGAGCAAGCCATTTTCCTGAACATGTGGTTGGACAAATTTATCTTCTATGGCCGATCGGTAGGGCCAACCTGTGTTTACCTATCAGCAGCCGAGCAACTAGCCAACGGTCACTGATTCCCTCTTGGCTATCTTCTAAGCTCTACCTACCATCTCCTCCATCAAGTAGCCGAGAAGCTGGTACAAGGGGAACCCATCGGCAACTTGGGAGGCCCCTGGAGATTCATCAACATGTGGCTCAATGCCCATATGCACAAGCGCCTACAATGGGATTTCTTCGCACAGCAGTTTCCACGGGACATTGCCGAAGATTATGAGTTGGCAGAGGATGAATCGGCAACTCATTCCCCCCTCAAATTTGGTGAAGCTATCATAGTCCTCCCTGGGACCTATGCGAACGAGAATCAAATCGGTCAATTCTTTCAAACTTTCTACAACAGTCTTTCCAGGGATCATCACGCTTGGATGCCTTATGAAGACGAAGAATCCAGGTTTCCTCTTCTCTTTCATCCTACCGATGATGCACTTAATAAAGATAATGACTTGATGATGGCAATCATTAATCTAAGGGCAATCCTAGTGAATAACTTTGCCAGTGGAAAGAATACCAATACAACCTATGAATTCTACAACCCATCGACATTATCTCGGCAGCTAGCTTTTGGTCAGCTGCCCATCAAACTTTGCTATGTCGATGTGGTCAAGCCAAGGGAGACGACTACCAGTGGTCTTGAGTGGATCAGGGTAGCCTAACTTTCACTAGACGCCGATACAGCAAACATCAACCTATCGGATTGGGTCCCAACTTCCTTCATTACTGAGTCCTACAAGCTGTGGTGGGAAGAATGGAAGGAGTAGTTGTTCCCGAAATCGGTTCATATGTATCGGAACATGATTGACCCTAAGCATGAGATCCCCAATGATGTCGTAAGTTCTCTTCTAATATTCAATTCTTTCTTTACTTCTAACTTCATCGATAACTCACTCCTTTATTTTGATAGGTTGATGATCCAGCACCATCAGTGAGCAGAAGCGGGCGACCGTTCAATCTTCACCCAGTATCTCTAGTTTCTCCGATCGGCCATAACGCCCCCAGCCTAGCAAACCTATTGCATCGGGGAGTTCGTTTCAAAAAGATGACTACCAAGCGATCAAAGGCCACTGCATCGGTTGCTGCTACTACTCTGGCGTAGGCTTTTAAGGTAAGAATCCCCAATTAATTCCTATTATGCCGATCTCGATCTATACTTATGTTATCCTTTCAGGGTGCATCTACCATGATTGGGACGTCAGCGGTAACTTTACTTTACACCAGACACCTTCATCCTTTATTGAAGTTCAAAAATATTCCCCTGTTCTTAATTTTACTCACAAAACGTTTTGAATTTGGCAGCAGCAAACCAGTGCATCGGCAAGGGCCCAAGGTAGTCAATCATCGGGTGTCGATGCCCCCCAGCCGACCAGCCAAGCTCCCCCTAAGAGAAAAGTCCCAAAAAGCACCAAGAATCAGCCGAAGCGGCAGAAAACAACACCGTCCTCTCCGCCTCATCCGGCGCCACAAATTCAAGCAGACCCGGCCGATGCACCTGAACAAACTATCGATCCATCTGATCAAGGCACGTCATTGGCCGTCGCTCCTGAGCAAACAATCACTGCTTCTCTCCAAGGTAAAACATCAATCACAAAGTCATTACCGATGAACCACTTATAAAAATATCATCCTTAATACTTAAACAACTTTGCAGCTGAAGATATTCCATCGGTACATCCAGCCGATCAAGACATAATCCAAGTATCACCTCCAAGTCAAAGGCAAGAAATTGCCCTAAAACAGGTAAGCTACCCGATCTACTTGATTCTGCATCATTTACTCCTGACTCTGTTTGACTCACTTTCATCTCTATTTCTAGGAACAAGACTCTCCTGATAGCTTGTTCTCTTTTGCCATCGACATCTCTGATGACGAAGGCGACAAGTTCTTCATTGGCGCTCGGAATCGCATCGGCGGAAATCAAGTCCAAGTTGGAAGATCTACTGGCCCTATTACAGCAAGACATAGCTTAGCTAGTAGACGATTCTGACCTGGCCAAGGCTATCTTCAAGACTCTCTGTGGCCAGATTCCTGCCGATGCCGAAGAAATGCGTTTTCAAGCCGCCCATCTGGAGAGCCACCAGCTTCAGTACCAAAAGGCCGTTTAGCGCCTTGCCGATAGAGCTGCTCACGCCCAACTTAAAGAAGAAATGTTGTAGGTAAAGCATGCTGCTGATGAGAAGCATAATAGCATCGGCACTTTGCAGTCTTCAGGCATCGAGCTAAAGCAGAAAATCTCTGATCTATCGGTGAAAAGAGAAGCTCTGCTCGCTGAACTCAAAGAAGTTGAAGAAGCATTGACTTAGGCCAAACAGGAGGAAAGCCAATTGCCCGATGTGCTCAAGAATCTTTAGTAAGAGAGGGATGCCCAAGCTCCCAAAGCTCTGTAGATGAAGAAGAAGCTGAAGCCAGTAGAAGGCTCGGCCGATGAAGACACCCAAGAGATAGAGGAAGCCAACCAGATTCACCTGCGTGCAATATCGGCTATCCAACCCTTGCTAAATTTATAAACCTCTTCACCAGCACCATGTCTCATCAGTTCTTTTGAAAACACTAGCATTTAATCCAGCCGATAGGATTGTTATCGACACTTAAACTCCTCATGCGTTGACATAGAAACACTGGTATTTTTATCCAACTGATAGGATTGATATCGGCACTTAAACTTTTCATGCATCGACCCAGATACTAGGATAATACTTCTCTAAATATTTTCCGTTTAACACCCCAGGAAATTCAAGTCCTTTGAGAGTTTCCAAAATATATGCATTGCTAGGAGCAGATCGACTTATCCGATAAGGACCTTCCCAATTAGGAGACCATTTTCTAAATTTCGAACTTTTAGTTCCAATCGGTAAAATTAATTTCCAAACTAAATCACCATCCGTGAACTCTTTAAGTTTTACCCTTTTATCATACCACTTAGCTACTCTCTTTTTATTTTCTTCTATATTCACCAAAGCTCTCAACCGATGACTCGCCAAATCCTCCAATTCATCTTTCATTAGAGTAATATAATCATCAGCAGCTAATTGGTCTTTAGAAAATATTCGCCTAGAGTCAGTTTTGATTTCCCAAGGCAACACAGCATCGTGCCCATACACCAACTAATAAGGTGACACTTTAGTTGCACCATGACACGCCATCCGGTATGGCCACAAGGCTTCATTTAACACCGTATGCCATCGTTTAGGGTTTTCTTCAATCTTTCGCTTGATGAGCTTAATAATCCCTTTGTTAGAAGCCTCGGCCTACCCATTAGCTTGAGCATAATAAGGAGAAGAATTCAACACATTAATCCCCAAACTGATTGCAAATTCATCAAACTCCCCCGATGTAAACATAGTACCCTGATCGGTAGTAATCGTCTGAGGAATACCAAATCGGTAAACAATATGCTCTTTAACAAAATCAATCATATTGGTCGATGTCACTTTCTTCAAAGGAATAGCTTCAACCCACTTAGTGAAATAATCTGTGGCAACAAGAATAAACTTATGCCCTTTACTTGATGGTGGGTAAATTTGACTGATGAGATCAATAGCCCATCCCCGGAACGGCCAAGGTTTAATAATAGGATTCATAGCCGATGCGGGTGCCCTTTGAATATTACCAAATTTCTGACATTCTTAGCATCCTTTGAAATATTTAAAACAATCTTCAAGAATGGTTGGCCAATAATACCCATTTTGTCTAATCATCCATTTCATTTTGAAAGCCGACTGATGTGCTCCACATACCCCTTCATGAATTTCACCCACCAAACTTTTGGATTCATCATCACCTAGACATTTGAGCAAAATTCCATCCACTGTACGATAATATAATTCATCATCAAGGAGTACATATTTAGTGGCTTGAAATCTAACACGCCTTTCAACTTTCTTAGATGGATCTTTCAAGTAATCAATGATTTCCTTTCTCCAATCATCAGCATTGATTGCTAATGAAAATACTCCCAGGATCGATTGATATCCGGAAGCATGCTGAGCCAACCAATTAGCTTCTTCATTATGTAATCGGGGAATATGCTCCAAATGGAAATCCTTGAATTCCTTTAATAATTGTAAACACCTTTCATAATATGATACTAAAATCTCACTCCGGCGTTCATAAATTCCAGCCAATTGGTTTATAACAAGCATAGAATCACCGAAGATTTCAACAGCATCGGCACGAACTCCCCTTAATAACTCTAATCCTTTGACCAGAGCTTGGTACTCAGCCTGATTGTTTGTCGATGTAGTGACAATCGGCAAAGAAAACTCATACCTCTTTCCTTGGGGAGAAATCAACACTATACCGATACCTGCCTCTTGATCACATGTAGATCCATCAAAGAAAAGCGTCCAAGGAGCAACCTCCAAAGAACCCACCAAACTACAATATTGGGTAACAAAATCGGCCATGATCTGCCCCTTGACAGCCTTAGCCAATTCATAACGTAAGTCAAACACTGACAATGCCAGTATCCATTTGCCGATTCTGCCGCTCATAATCGGCATCGACAACATGTATCTAACTACATCATCCTTGCATATGACAGTGCATTCGGTCGATAGCAAATAATGCCTTAATTTGGTGTAAAAAAAGTACAGACACAAGCATAATTTCTCAATAGCCGAATACCTTGTCTCAGCATCCACCAATCTTCTACTTAAGTAATAAATCACACGTTCTTTCCTTTCAAATTCTTGAATGAGAACTGAACCGATATCTGCATCATCGGTCGATAAGTATAATCTAAAGGGCTTTCCATGCTGAGGTGGAACTAACACTGGAGGATTTGTCAAATAATTCTTAATTTCTTCCAAAGCCAGCTGTTGCCCTTTTCCCCATATAAACTCTTGATCGGCTTTTAATTTAAGCAAAGGACTAAAAGCCCGAATCTTACCCGACAAGTTGAATATGAATTGTCTGATAAAATTAATCTTGCCGATCAAGGATTGAAGTTTAGTTTTATTGGTAGGAGCAACTATCTTGTTGATTGCATCAACGGATCACCTGCTAATTTCAATCCCTCTCTGATTCACCATGAAACTCAGAAATTGGCCTGCCGATACACCAAATGCACATTTATTAGGATTCATCTTCAAACCATGTTTCCTTTCGCATTCAAGTATTTTTCACAAATCGGCTAGATGTTTATAAAATCCCCAGACTTAACCACCACATCATCAATATAAATTTCCACCAATGTACCGATAAACTCATGAAAAATGAAATTCATAGCCCTCTGATAAGTAGCACCAGCATTTTTCAAGCCAAAAGTCATGACTATCGATTCAAACAACCCAGCATGACCAGGACATCTAAATGCAGTATTGGGAATATCTTCTTCAGCCATGAATATTTGATTATACCCTACATTGCCATCCATGAAGCTAATAATCCGATGCCCAGCTCCAGCATCAACCAACAAATCAGCAACAGGCATCAGATAACCATCCACCGGCGTAGCTTTGTTAAGATTTCTAAAATCAATGCACACACAAAGTTTTCCATTTTTCTTGTAGACAGGAACAACATTGAAAATCCACTCAGCATACCGACATTGTCAAATGAACTTAGCTTCAATGATTTTGGTTATTTCGGCCTTAATATCAGGAAGAATATTAGGGTTATATCGGCGAGCCAGCTGCTGATGTGGCCAAAATCTAGATTTAATAGGCAACCGATGTTCAACAATAGATCGGTCTAAACCAGGCATCTCAGTATAATCCCAAGCAAAGCAATATTTATATTCCTTTAACAAATCGGTTAATTGCCGATTACATTCAGAATCTAACTTAGCACTAATAAAAGTAGGCCTTGGCCTATCACCACTACCTATGTTTACTTCTATCAAATCATTAGCCGATGTAAATCCTTGTCCTAAATTTCCATCATCGGCGAACCTATCCATTAAAACTCCTCATCAGAATCGACTGCTTGGATCCGTAGAATCTCATAATCGGCAACTTTGAGAAAATATTTCTCCCAAGCTTCTCCCAATATGCATCTAGTTCGCTCATAAGTATCTGATTCTGCCGATGCAATGATATAGGAAGAATCCCCAGGAACAACTTCAATTTTGTCGCCTACCCATTGAACAAGGCATTGATGCATTGTAGAAGGAATGCAACAGTTGGCATAAATCCAATCTCTCCCCAACAACAAATTGTACGCGCCTTTTCCATTGATGATAAAGAAAGTCGTCGGCAAGGTCTTGCTACCGATAGTCAATTCAACACACACAACCCCTTTAGCTGGAGACACATTACCTTCAAAATCTTTCGACATCATATCGGTCTTGGTTAAATCCTGATCTCCTTTACCAAGCTTCTGATACATCACATAAGGCATAATGTTAATTGCAGCTCCTCCATCAATAAGTATTTTGGAAACCGGCTGCCCATCAACCCTGCCTTTAACAAATAAAGCTTTAAGATGTTGCCTTTCATCATCAGAAGGTTTCTCAAAAATAGCTATCATTGGATCAAATGTTAGGTGAGCTATTTGATCAGGGAGACTAATTTCTTCATCATCACTATAGGGCACAAGAAACTCCATCGGCAACATGAACACTATATTGACATCTGCCGATGGTCCTTTCCCTTTGCGGTCCAACTGCTGTCGTTCTTCAGACTTAGAAGAATTTTCCTCTCTGTACAAATCTTCCTGATGCTCCCACTGCATCCTCCTCCTCTACGTCCTTGTCAACCCTTTTGGACACCATCAGGGAAGCTTTGTCTTCCAAACTGGCTGATAACGAACTTCCTTTGATTCCACATGATGAATGTTTGAATCTCTGTAAAATATGAATTCTTAAGGAACTCGTGCATTTGCATTTCCTTAAGTTCTTCCTGATTCCTCGGGAAATGACCGACACGTTCACCAAGCCTATCATGCACGCGAAGCCTGCCCCCAGCCGATCATGAACTGATGTTCTCCCCCTGATCGGCTCATTGAAACGTCGATCATTGTTCTGGAATTTCCGATCTGACCGATCATACCGACAATAACCATTACACTCGGGACAGTCTCGAACAGTCGGCAGTTTGATATTTTGTTCCTAGCAGTAAACAAAGAACGGGCAATTCCAATGATCTTTATGCCGATTCCATTCTTCTCGTTCCCTTTCTTCTTGTTGACCCCGATACCGATCCTCACGCTGCTGCCATGTTTCCCGATGCCGCCTATGAGTAATTACAACACCAGAGCGGGGAGGCCGTCCAGAGCTGCTACCCTCCCTTACCAAGCCTTTTCCTTTGGCGTCATCGGTAGTTACTTGATGCTGGGGATCCACCGATGCGTTCTTCTCAGCCGTCTTCGATGTTAAGACTTTGGTCTTACCTTTGGCATCTAACATATTTGTGGGGAAAGGATGCTGATCAATCTTCATCGGCTTCTGAGTTTTGGAACTATCAAACTTGATTCTCCTAGATTCTATAAATGATTGCAATTGCTGCCTGAATACTTTGCATTCATTTGTGCTATGTGAGGTTGCATTATGTCATTTGCAATACTTGATTTTCCTTAGCTCCTCTGCCGATGGAATCACATGATTAGGTGTCAATTTAATCTGTCCTTCCTAAAGCAGAATATCAAATATCCTATCAGCTTTGGTGATATCAAAAGCAAACTTTTCTGGTTCTTTCTGGCCAAGAGGACAAGACATCGACTTTTTATTTTTTACCCACTCTGCCAAGCCGATGACTGGTTCATCATCAGAATCAAAACTCTCTGCCTCATCAACAAATGATACTTTTTATTCCAAGCCTTTCTTGGTTCAAAAGCCTTTATGTCTTGATCAGAAATTCTCTGCACCAAATGACTCAAACTTTCAAACTCTTGAGAAGCATATTTATCTTTGATATGTGGCAACAATCCCTAAAAAGCCAAATCAGCTAACTGCCGATCATCCAGAACTAGACTATAACATTTGTTCTTAACGTCTCGTAGCCTCTGCACAAAGCTTTCTGTTGATTCATCATTACGTTGTCTTAATCTTACTAAATCGGTAATCTTCTTTTCATGAACTCCAGAAAAGAAATATTTATGAAACTGCTTTTCCAGATCAGCTCAAGTAATGACTGAGTTTGGAGATAATGAAATGAACCAAGTAAAAGCCGATCCTGACAAAGATGATGAAAATAAATGAACTCTTAATTCATCTCTGTTAGCAGCTTCTCCACATTGAATGATAAACCGATTGACGTGTTCCATGGTTGATGTATCATCTTGTCTAGAGAACTTAGTAAAATTCAACACCTTGTACCGATTTGGGAGTGGAATTAAATCATATGCAGGAGGATACGGTTTTCGATAAGAATAAGTGTTAACTTT
>Ga0182004_10003540_pt1 | contig 12426 bp, 12 predicted proteins | sample Sormic07211540_1_FD_120479 | JGI IMG/M metagenome (GOLD analysis project Ga0182004, IMG submission 120479) | Endophyte microbial communities from Sorghum bicolor roots, Mead, Nebraska, USA - 072115-40_1 MetaG | ecosystem: Host-associated > Plants > Roots > Unclassified | place: USA: Nebraska... | reverse complement strand
ATTAGGAATATCAAGATGTAATCCCATGCTTTGTGTAACCTGCCACGATGGGGGCTCTTCCCATCTATATAACACGCAACCGAGGATCCCTAGGGGTAACCTCGTTAACCCTAAATTTCACATTCTCCTCGCTGGATCGAGCTTCACCTCATCGGGTCCAGGCTTCTCCACGCCGGATGCCAGATCGAGATCCACCTCGCCCGATCCGGGCTTCTGATCACCAGATCGGGTGACTTCTCGCCGGACCAAGCTCCATCCTCGACGCCCCGTGCCACCCGGCTGCATGCCACTGTGGACCGTGATGCCACCCAGAGGGAGGAGGGAGATGCAGAGGAGAGGGAGGAGACCCTGGGCCAGCTATGAGGCGGCCTGGTGGAGCATCATGGTTTGTCATGGACTCAAGGAGGCATGTTTTGAGTTTCTGATGAAGTTGACCACAAACCAGATGGAAGCAGTCCTGTAGGGTGATGACTTCATGCATGTACTGATGAGTTTCCCCTCTGTCGTGAAGGGTTAGGGATTTTTCGTACATTTATATCTGGCCAGGGAGAATGTGAGCAATCCATATCTTGATGGATGGCCACAGATGGATGGTCGTATCTTTTTTTCGTCGTATGTGGCCAGCCCATGGAGCACCAATAAGGGCCCTTTAGGCTCATTACGAATTATGCTTCACAAAAGAGACCTATTTGTGCAAAATAGTGGCCCAAACTCCATTACGATACAAATTAGTGGCTTGAAGCCCTCTATATTTCATTTATGTTATTGATTTTTTTTACTACAATTTAATTTCTTGCACTTATTTGAATCCTGCAGATTTATTTATTGTAATTTATTTTATTTTATTTCAAAGTAATCTTGAAGATTATATTTGGAATTTTTTTCTGTAGTCATGAAGACTATGCATAGTCGTTATCCTGAAGACTATGCACTGATATTTACTAACCCTATACATCAACTGTGAAGGCATGTCGGACATCGCAAAGAGGGAGTTCAATGTGCTTGCTGTTGTTGGCAGCAACTACCTCACTTGGGATACTGACGTGAAGATCAAACTCGAAGGTATGAGCCTCGATCATACTGGCAAGGATGAGCACATAAAGCTTGATAAAGAAAGGGCATTGCAGTTTCTTTGACACCATATCTCCACCCGAACCTAAAGCTTGAGTGGTATGATCGAGAAAGATCTACTGGTTTTATGGCAGTCCCTGAAGGACTGCTTCAGCCAACAACAGTCAATTGTTCTTCGCATGGCACAATTGGACTTGATCACTCTACACTTCTAGGACAATAAGTTTGTGGTTGCATACAACTTTGCTTCACATACGTTTGTGTCTAAGTTGTATCTTTGTCGCAAGAAGGTCACTCACGCTAATATGATGGAGAAGACCCTTTCTACCTTCCATCCGGGCAACATACTGCAGAAACAACAATGCAGGAACTAAGTACTCCAAGCTAATATCAATACTATTGGTTGTAGAGCAACCTACCCGGCCTAGTTGTATGGTTGTGCCTGAAGCACATGCTAACCATTGCTGAGAATTATTGCAACCACAGAAATGGCAATGGAAAGCGGGAAGTGGAAGGGGAAAGAGGTGCCATGTTCAAAGGCAAAGGAAAGGAAAGCCCAGGGTAGAGTCAAGCCCAAGAAGGAAAGAAGTGGCCATCATGGGGAAGAGCATGGTAATTGCTATAGGTGCAGAGCAAGGGGGCATTGGTCCCATGAAAGCAACAGCCCAAACAACTTGCTGACCTTTACCAACAGAGCAAGAATACAGGGAAATGTCAACATGAGTCTCACTTCACTGCTGAGCCTGAAGCTTTGCCTAAGAAGCACGGCAACGAAGCTGTTGGCACTAGTGGTGGAGATGTCCAAATGGAGACAGTGAGGACGACCTCCTTGACACTGATATTTATGGGCATATGTAGTAATCCCAAAATATCATTCCATGTTAAAGGTGATGTCCACATGTATTAGTTTTATTTCGGCCATGCATGCTCCTGAAGAGCATTTGCAACGTACTAAATCGCCCAAACATTAGTAGTGTTTCCTAGGAATTATGTAATGTTGTTTTGTCACAATAAAAGCTTTATGTTAAATTCCTATTTTGTGAGAACCCTATGGTTGAAGCGAAAATCTTTCATGGAGACAGTGGCACCACCAATATGATACTGAGGTAAACTTGATATTTTCAAACATTGACAAGGGAAAATAGAAATATTATGACCATTGCTGGAAGCAATGCTACTGGTTCTCTCTATGGGTACTAAAATCTTTGTGAAGGATGCACACTTGTATCCTAACTCAAAGCGCAGCCTTTTGAGCATTAAAGAGATTTATGCGAAGGGTTTCCATGTAGAAACCGGGATTGAGCAAGGAGCTGAATACTGCTGATCACTAAATTCGATAGGTACCAAAAGTTTGTGGTGGAAAAGCTCCCGTCGTCACCATCGAGTTTGTACTACATGTACATAAAACCCACCGGAGAATATATTGTGTTGAAAACCATATTCAGAAACGCAAAGTTATTTTAAATGTGGCATGAATGATTGGGTCACCCTAGGCTGAGTATGAATCCTTAAAAATTTCTTCACTATTCTTAGTATTTTTCTTGTTGCCTGTAAAGTCTGCCAGAGACAATATTGCAAGAAGCTGGTTCCTTGGCATCATCTATATATATTGAGTAGCCATGTACAAATGCTTTGATCTGCATCTACATGTATTGTGTTCATCTATATCTAGATTAGCTCGTTATATTTTTCCTTGCCATGTTGGATATAAATTGAATTCAGTTATTTATTAATTATATTTGACACATATTATCTGTTTATCCTCAACTACTCCCTCCGTCTCCAAATACTGCTATTTCTAGTAGATTTCAGACAGATTAGTGTGGCAAACAAAAGACCATTCTACCCTCAATTAATTTGGGTTTCACCATTTAATCATGCACGTTAAGTCATGGTTCTCTAGTTCCAACGAGCTACATTTAATGCCAACTAAACAGACTCAAACAATTACCATACGCCAAAGTACTACTCCCTAGAAGAAATTAAATGGGCTGGTGGACCACGAAAGTTCCGAGGAGAATTAAATGGGCTGGTGCACTGAGTATGCTAGTAGAAATAGCAGTATTTGTGGACAAAATTTTCTTCTAGAAATAACAGTATTTAGGGACGGAGGGAGTATTAGATCATCACAAAATCTCATAGTGTTATGTTTTCTTTTGCTCATATTAACCCTGTAATTTATTGGACCTTGTATTTGACATGAATACTCTATGATTCTTGTTCTCTAGATCATCTAAAACCCAAGGGTGCACATTATTATGTTTTTGACTAATCACGTAATTTCTAAACCTCCTGCTGAATGTGCTGGATCCATTTAACATTTTTGTTTTAATATATAACAGATTACCTGTGTAGCGTTGTCATGCCAAAATACTATCCAAAGGCGTGTGGCATTAGCATCATAGTTTAGAAAATGAGTTTCGACGAAATGATATATATGATGAGTTAATGGCAGGAAGTATCACCATCTCATCGGTGGCACAACCGCACACCATTATTGTGGCTTGGCCCATTCTAACTGACAGGACTGATTAACGCAAAAGAAAGATGAATTAAAAAAAATAAAGCAACAGCGATGGGCTATGTAGACTACTATTTCACGCACTTGCACTATTGACATTGAAGACTAAAGATATCAGACTAATAATAAGTCCACCATACAAAATATGTCCTTCAGAAAGCTAGGTGTGGAAAGTAAACCTATCAAAAAAAAAGATGAATATGATGCCATAGCATGCCCAAGAACTCTATTGCTTCTTACTGATAATCTCAACAACACTTGCCTTCTTACTTGTGCTTTAGGGCAAACGCTGCCTCATTTTTCTTCCAATATTTCACCCGGTGCACAGTAAAACTTTTGATTCGACTTTGTCCTATAAAACCGTTTTCTATCCGTGTGGGTCACATTGTAGTTAGACTTAAAACCGGAGGATGAGGAAAACTGTGGTTCTAGCATCTCGTGGTAGTACTGAGCACGAGACCTCTTGTCTGCATTTCTCAACAAGGGCTGGATGGCAATTGAATGCCGTTCAATTCGACCTTCCTTTACACGCCTAAATATTGTGCTCCTGGCCATCCCAAGGTGTCTAGCAACATTTTCTAAGGTTGTGCGATCTTTGATCGGTATGGCAGTGATGGCTTCCGGACTGATTTCAACTCTCTTACGTCCGCAGTTCGCTCTCTTGTTTGCAACAGCATGAATTCCTCCACCCTTCTGTCCTGCATTCCATATCCGTTGCACACATCTAAGGGAAACATCCGTAGCCAAAGACACTTGCTGTGTTAAGCCACCAGGCAAACGGCCTCCTTGAGAACCTTTTAAGAGCATTGCATATACAGCTCGCTTTGTGTCATCACTGTAATGTTTCCTGCCTGTTCTCAAAATACCGACTGCACCTATCCAAGAACATATAACGTGTCATCTTGTAATCATCCAAACATGCATGTATAGGATTGCAAATAAGGCTAACAATTCATATAAGCTAACAACGTTGGCACAAGAATAGTGAAAAGAGAATGCTCAGGTAGAAAACTGGTGACTGGAATGTACATGAGTAATGTAAGGCACTACAGCACACTGATATTAATAATACATGAAAGGCACAATGCAACTACAAATTGGCAGAACACTATAACAGCAACCCAACTTTTGTTGCGGAAGAATTGAACATGAAACACACAAAAAGAACTGAACATAGGTCCAGTTGTTTTGTTTCCACTCATAATCAGATTAATGGTAATACAAGTGAAAATCCCACTTATAATCAGATTAGAGTCCTTCTGCTGTCTGCCACATCAGAAGTTTAAAGCAGCAAATTTGAGAATTGAGACTCAGAGACATGCACACAGCACAGTGATTTTAAGAGGAAAGAAATAGTAGGGCTCATAAGCTTAATTATTACCATCAATCGAACTGTCAGTGTAAAAATGAATAGGAACATAGTTTCAGACCGATTCATGTATGTAAAAGAAAACGATCACTGAAAACCGTACCTGGGACTTCATTGAGATCAGGCAGTAGCACTACTTGTCCGTTGTTGGTAGCTTCATTCAGGTTCAAATCAGGCTCGCAGAAGGGTGCTTCTTCTTCATCTGCATCTGCAGAACAATGCGGCAGACGTCCAAATCAACGAGAACAAAAAGGAAACACAACAATGACACAAAAGATTCTGAATCCAACTCACCTTCTTCAATCACACTATTGACAGGATTGCTCAGATCAAACACATCTTCCTGCACGTCATCCAGATCACCCCGATTGTTCAGGTAGACATCAGCTACAGGGTGCCGCAGTGGCTCCGTGAGATCGATCCCCATGTCATCATCATCAAGGTCAGGATCGCGCACTGCTTCATTGAGGTCGATGCCAAGGTGCTGCCATGGCACCGAGCTCATGCTGTGGAACAAGTGTGGGATGATGATAGATGGCTGCGCCCGTACGTCTACCTATAGCGGCTATAGGCATGGCGTGGAGTGAAAATTTGATTTTTCATCCATGGCACGCGAGCGCTGCTGTTAATTAATCTCAGCCGGCGGTGTAGTTAATCATGTACACGGCGTCCCAGTGTCCCACCAACACGCCTTGTATCTGGAATTCTCCCAGGCTGTGCGAGTTTATTACTATTTGTAGTCACTTTTCGTCGTTTCGCTCGCAAAATCTTGTTGGCCTGGGCGTCTCCTCGGCTGCTGTACAGCATTCAACGCCGCTGCCCATCTGCACCGTGAAGATCAACGGACGGGGCTCCTCGATTACTGCTAGTGCGATGCAGCGTTCACACCCACGGACTATACGAACAGCCGGGGGGATGCATGTGGATGTGGTGGGTGTCCAGCCATAAAAAGCTTCGGCCATTTGCCTTTAGGCAGCAAACCAACTCTTCCACTCCAATCCTCCATTGCTGATCTCTGCAGCCTGGAGCCAACACCAGTTCATATGCGGATCGGCATTGGCGGCAGCATGTCGACGTCCTCCGCGAAGATGGTGACCGGGTGGCACGTGCTCAAGATCGAGGGGTACCCCAGAACGAAGGGGCTCCCTGGTCGCAGGAGCATTCAGTCCAGCACGTTCATCGTCGGAGGGCACAGCTGGTACATCGGCTACTTCCCTGGCGGTATGGGCAGCCTTGGCTTGGGGAACACTGACTACGTTAGCGTCCAACTCAATCTCCATCATCCTGCTGCCAGTGCCGAGGTGTTTACACAATTTAAGTTCAGTCTACTCGACCATGCTGGAGAGTCAGTATACTCTGGAACCAACAGCATATTCACATTCTCCAGCAAAACTATATCACATGGCATTTCCGGGTTCATAAAAAAGACGGAACTCGAATCCTTGTACGTCAAGGACGACAGTTTCAAGATCAGGTGTGATGTTACCGTCATCAAGGACATCCACGGAGAGGATGACCCTGTCGCCGTGCCGCCGCAGACCTGCACTGCCATCTTGGCAAGCTCCTAGATAGCCAAGTTGGAGGGGACGTGACCTTCGAAGTCGGCGGCAATATCTTCACGGCTCACAGGTATTATCTAAAAAGGGTACGTGCTTGCCGCGAGATCGTCGGTTTTCATGGCCCAGCTCTTTGGTCCGATGAAAGAGAAGACTGCAAACCATGTGCGTATTGACGACATGGACGCGAGGGTCTTCAAGGCGATGCTCCGCTTCATGTACACTGACATGCTGCCTGACATGGAGGAGGACGAAAAGACAGTGATGTCTCAGCACCTGCTCGTGGCGGCAGACAGATACAATATGGAGAGGCTAAAGTTGATCTGCGAGGATATGTTGCGCAAGCGAATCAACACTGACATAGTAGCAACTACACTTGTGCTAGCAGAGCAACATGGTTGCTGTGGGCTCAAGGATGTATGTTTTAAGTTCCTCATATCTCCAGGCAATCTGAAGACAGTCATGGCAAATGATAGTTTCCAATATCTGAAGAACAGCTGCCCCTCTCTACTCGATGAACTCCTCGCCAATGTTGCTCCATGAAACATGCTTTTCAATAACTTGGGAGAATCAAAGATATATATGAGTATCTGTATTCAATATATCCCTTTACAAGCAAGGCTGCAACTCCTTGGAGTATCTAGCTATTCAAAAATTTGCGTATTTGAAGTTAAATGTTCAATGTTATAACTTATTTGGTAATATCGCTACGAACTATATTTAGCATCTTATACTGAATCTCCCTCAGCCCCTTTCTCGCTTCTATTCTGGCTGTGTGTTGAGTTTTTTGGGAGCAATGTCACGTACAGTTTGTTTTACTCTAGTTTCATTCATTATATTTTATTAACTCTATTCAGCCAGTGCATCAATATGTGGACATACGTGAATTGAATATAGTTCAGCTCATTAGTTTCCTTGTGGTGGAACCTACCTGGTTCTCAACATATCCTCGAACCTCTGAGTGATCTTCCGCACAGCCTCCAAATCCAATCCAATCATAGCTTTAATACCAATTGTTAGAAATTAGCCACCCACAGCAGAACCTGTTTACTAATCTCCACTAGTATAGTGCCCATGCTACGCTACGGGTTCATTCTAAGGATGCACTTAAAAATATCGATTTTCAACGAAACAATGATAATTTTTTCATAGTTTTTAGTCTCAGACAATTGCATATGATCATTCATATAATATAATCCATAATACACTCATGAAAAAATAGGGAATAATAAAGCCATGTCTCAGATACTACAAATAAGTTCCTAATTTTTTAAGTAGATCTCGGAGTCCTCCAAGGATAATGTTTGAACATTCATTTTCGAGACTCTGCAACATGTCCACCAAAAATTCCGTCCTTAGTGAATGTTCACTTTGTGAATGTCAGATAGTAAGTTAACTTATTAATTTATTATACACTTTATAACTTAAACATAGAGAATATATATTATATATGCTCACTGGGTGGACGAGCAATCTTTTCCCGTCCCACTTTTTTAGAAAACTATATACAAGGAAGCCTGACACTTTCCTGGCGGAGAGCAATTTATTTGTGGTAGCTAAATAAAATAACTAAACATGAATTACACTGGATAATAGAGAAGTTCAGAAGATGCTAGTAACTTTTTTTTGGCTTACCTTCAAAAGGCATAAGAAATCTTCCCTCCGGTTGATCAATAGCTTCAGTTTGCAAATTGGTACTGCATATCACAACCAGAAACTTGGCATGATTTCTCTGCAAACAATGGATAAATCTCCCAGCCCTGTTCTGTTTCTAGCACAACAAAATCACCACGCAAAATGTGCATCCCTATGCTTCTGTATTACAGCAAGAGTTAGGTTACATTAAACAAGTAACTGAATATTCATGCATTGTGCTCCTAACAACATGGATAAAACTTTAAAATATAAGACCAGAGTATCTGATCACAGAAGACCATAGCTTCTGGTTGTGCAAGGGAACTGAAAATTCTGTCAGACAATGGGATTTTTTTGTTGTTTCTCTAGGATAGCAAAACCTCACAGGTACCCAAAATGGCTATGCATTTAGAATTTTGTCAGGGAACTAAAAATTCTACACCTATGAAATGGCGCACACACAAAATATTTTCTAGTGATGTGGCTATAGGATATTGGAGTAGAAAATGATCAATTTTTTTGTCCTAACTAAATCCCGAATGGTTAAATTGAAATAGATACTCCCTCCATACCTAAAAAACCTGACGTTTAGGACATAATTGTGGTAACCAAGGAGTCATGACATATGTTGTCTTCTTTTGCTCTTTAAGCACTTGGACCAAAGCTTCAGCTAGCAATGAATCAAAAGGCATGGACAGCAGATCTCCAAAAGGGAGGAATTAAAAACAAACGAGCCAAAGCCGGCGGCGGCGTTCCTGGCGGCCTGCAGCGGGCACTGGTCCTTGCAGCGAGCTGGGCGTAGCAGGCGGGCGGCGGCGTTCCTCGGCCGGCGATGGGCACTCGTCCTCGCAGCAGCCGACAGTCCTCGTGGCCAGCGACGGGCAGTCGTCCTCGCAGCGGCCGATGGCGTAGTGGGTGGGTGGACAGTGTCCTCATGGTCGGGCTCACTCAGGCTCTGGTGTTGGGAAGAGTGCGAGATGGGAGATAGAGGGTGAGGCCTCGCGCTTCGCACATGGGTGGTGGACGCCGGACGGGTTTAGGATGATGAAGTGTCGAGGTTTGATCCCAGCGATCTCGTCCGTCAGATGTGAGTGAGTAAGAGAAAAGGAAGATTAGAGTGATCTCGTCCCTTAATTTCAAAAGATACAGCTTCGTGGGTGCAATTTGTTTTGGTGTAATTAGTGTATCTTATGACTATAGTAGTAGGTTACATGGTGCATTTAGCTAAGTTCAGGACTGGTGGATTATATAGTAGTGGAGATGCGCGGAAGTGTACGATTGAATCTACCAAGATGAGCATGCAAGATCAAAGACAACACTCACTACTACAAAAAACCTTTTGCGAGGCGTTTCGAAATGTGCCTCCGAGGCGAGCAGACATTTCAATCGTCTCGGTTAATGCCTCGGATTAACCGAGACGGTCGTTTTTTATTAATCGAGACGGTTATAGTCAACCGCCTCGCAAAATCGATTTATGGAGGCGGTTAAAAAATAACCGCTATAACGGAGGTCGGCCTTATAAGTAGCCTGCCTCCGAAAATGCCCCCATTTTCGAAGGCGGGCTACTTATAAGGCCCGCCATGGTTAATATTTTCGAGGCCCAGCGAAAAGCCCATATCCAACTCATATCGGGTTTATATGTATACGGGGAGTTAGGGTTCCAATCACTCAAGTCAATCGTCCCCTACCCACCGGCGCCCCTCCCCTTCCCCTTCGTATCTCGCCACTAGCCCGACGCCCCCGACCCTCGCCTTCGTATCTCGCCACTGGCGCCCCTCTCCTTCCCATTTCACCACCGGCGCCCCTCCTCTCCCTGTCCCGCTGGCGACCCTTCTCTCCCAACTGGTGGCACCCCTTCTCTTCCAAGGGGCGCGGGTCGGCCATGGCGCGGGGAGACCCGGCCCCTCCCGGCGCGCGGTGTGCGGAGCGGCCATGGCATGGGGAGGATCTCTACCTCCATGGCCACGGGACGGCAAGCCCCTCCTCCACGTTGGCGAGCTCCTCGGATCGAGGGCGGTGGCACCTCCTTGCAGCAGATCGAGGGCGCCGCCGTCCTCCGGCTGTGGATCGAGGGCGTCGTCGTCCTTTGCCAGCGGATCGAGGGCGTCGTCGTCCTTCGGCAGCAGATCCAGGGCGGTGAGACCCCCACGACTCCCCAACAGCACCGGCGACTCCTGAGCGACGGTGGCGGCGATGGCTAACCGTGGATGGGCTCGGCGGGCCCGTGGTTGGGCTTGCAGGCCTGTCCATGGATTTTTTTTATTTTTTATTTGATTAATCGAGGCGGGCAGCAAACCGCCTCGGAAAATAGGTCATTTACCGTGACCTTTGATCCGAGGCAGTTGCAAAAACCGCCTCGGTTAATCGATTTTGCCCGCCTCCGTAAAGTTTTTTTGTAGTAGTGACTAGAGGCACGATATTTGTTAGCGAGGTTTAGCCAAAGCCTAGTTCCTTGGGGCATGATTATGGGCACTACTCCCCGATGCCAGCAACACCGGCCGCTCTAGGGTCTTAGCAACGTGCCGCCACCCTCGCTATGTCATCATGGTTACAACAGCAACCCTCCTCTCATATTTATGAGGAGATCCTCTACCCTATACTGCCAAATATAACTCAGAGTCCTAGCTTAACCAAACCCGTACATAATATTTGACACATATTCTAACAAGCTCTACCTTGGTGAATATTCTGTCAAGGAAGCCATTCATGTTGGAACCTCCATGTACACCTGACTTGAGTTGTTCCTTTATCGCTTTGCAAGAGCTGCCCAATGAGTCATCAAAGACCCACCGCAAACAAGAGCCTTTGTTGTCCCAGCAACTCCACACTCCATGACTCCACCTGCAGCTGTACAACCTTCTCTTTATCTTGACAATCTCCATCAAGTAAGATTTAGATTCCTCTCCAGCTCTTACACATGCTTGACAAAGCACGCCTGCTCCATGTTAGGCACCACATGAGCTAAATAAATCCAATAAAATACTCGAATCAATTGTACTCGTGACATTGAGAACCTTGTAGCTACTTTTTCGGAGTCATATATCGAAATTGCCACATTTGCTTGCTCTTTCATTTCCACTGCAATGCTAAGTACACCATAGCCTCCTGCAGCCCGACCAAACAGTTTACTCTAGTTGCAAGTATAGACTTTCGCTGTCTATACTTCCTTCCAGTTCAGCCCTTGAAGCTTCTTCACGTCATTCAATCTAAACTTCAGAACTGCACGTGCAATTTGAATCGATCCACGCCCTTGCTGAACCGTCGACAGGCATTCCTGGTATACATCGCTTTCTTCCCGGAAGGTGCAGAGAGGGACGACATCTCCCACAACTCCGGCAAGTCGGTATCCACCTTCATCTACCTCGACCAGCCACTTACCCACGCCGGCGTCAAGGCACGGTTCGAGCTCAACTTAGTCCTGCCCGGAAACCAGTCCCATGGGACAATGTTGTGATTGTTGCCGCCGACAAGTATGGCCTCGAGAGCAGGCTGTGCAGCCACATCGAGTTGAAGACGGTGGCGACGACGCTGTCGCTGGCTGACCGCCATGGTTGCAGCAGCCTCAAGGAGGCATGCGTCAAGTTCATCATGTATCGTGGGAATTTGAAATCGCTCATGAAGACTAGTGACTTTGAGTATCTGAGAACAAGTTGCCCCGCTCTTGTCAATGAGTTCCTCGCCAAGGTTGTCACCTGATCGCGACGCCCTGACATGATCCGATGTACGTAACAAAGATAACAATTAAAGACTATGCGTGTTTATTTTACATGGCACAACACCATATTCTTCCATCTATTTTTATGTTTATTTCATTATAAAATAAAGGCATGCTCATACGTCCATGTGTAATTTAGATCATATCTTCCACTCTTATCTGATGCACGTCTAGTATTTATATCATCCTACACTCGAAGCTCACATGTGCATGTCCTATTTGATCGTCCATGTGTGTCTTCACATCCGTATCTAATATAGATCATGTGCACGTGTCTCTGTTTAGAGCTTAAGTCTCCTCATCCTACGTACCGATCCATGCATGTGTCTATATTTGATACGAAGTCCATGGACCTCACGCGCCACGTACGTTAATGATGTTCAATACAAGATTACTAATTATATTCCAAAAAAACAAATATTTATGAAATTATAAATAATAATTATTAAATTAGTTACAAATTAAAATGTTATGTTTGAAATACATATCTATCTATATTTAGAAATATAAATATTGATATTTTTTTAGAAATCGAGTCTGATTTAAAATCATGTGTGTT
>Ga0182004_10003539_pt1 | contig 12426 bp, 9 predicted proteins | sample Sormic07211540_1_FD_120479 | JGI IMG/M metagenome (GOLD analysis project Ga0182004, IMG submission 120479) | Endophyte microbial communities from Sorghum bicolor roots, Mead, Nebraska, USA - 072115-40_1 MetaG | ecosystem: Host-associated > Plants > Roots > Unclassified | place: USA: Nebraska... | reverse complement strand
ATCCTTAAAGTCCCTCCAGATATGGACATTTAGGGTACAGTATGACACAATTTAACTAACTTGAACACTACATCAGATATGGAGAGTTAGGGTACAGTATGACACTATTTTACTAACTTGAACACTAAGGGTAGTTCTGCAAACCTGAGAAAGGAGATGATCAACATAGACCACGATTGTTTCCTCTATGCAAGCCTCCACAAATCTTCGAAATGATCTTTCTTCAATATACCTACAAACACATACACACACAAAAAGGTATTAAACTAAAGCACATAAAGACAACTATTAAAAGCAAAACTTTAGACTGTTAACGTTTAACTTCGATAAATTAAATTCACCAGAACAGAAATTTGAAGTGTGCATTCAAACAACACTCCATAGTTTATGAGAAACAGTACTGATATGTTGAAAACACTAAATAGTGCAGACAATTAGTTGCACTGCATCTACCTGCAACTTTTAACATTCGCCTCAAGCATTTTAAATTTATTAACATGCACCTGAGTTTCCATATTTGGCAAACACATTGTTTATGTTTGATATTCTGGGATATTTCAGTAAACTTCAGACGTGGCTTGATGGCATAGAATATGGTGTGGTGCAGTTTTCTCAAAACTATGCCACAAATCATTTCATAATGAACGCATAAAAGTGTATGTGAACAAAATATGTATAGGCAACAAGATTTTCCAGGGAATGTACATTCCTACATAGCTTCATACCACATGTCAGTTTCAATAGGAAAATAAAGCTTACATTTTAACATCACCAAAGTAATCAGCAAATGTTGCGACAAGATATTCTGTGACCATTCCCTCCAGCCAGTCTGGGCAGAAAGAATCGTGTGAGAAAACAAATTGCAACCAGACATTCCATAGACAAGAGAAGATCAGAAGACACTACATGAAGTATGTCACAAAAAATAGGCAAAGCACACTAGAACAGTTCATGACTGTTGGCACCTTTGTGCCAAACAGTACATCAACTTAGCTTGCTTACTGGGAGGGTATTAACAGAATCATGCTGGACTCACTACTGAATCACACATCAGATATGCCCACTTGGGATTCAACACATAGTTATACAGCCAAAATGGTAAAAGTAAATTCTCAATAAATTCGAGGGTGTGTTCAAAAGAATGGGATTGCTCTATGATTTTAGGGTTTAGTTTAAGCTAAACCCTAAGCATCCGGGTCCTAATGGTTCTTATCCAAAAAGACCTTGAATGTTCTTTTACACTGATAAACAAGTGTAAACAACTGTTAGCACCAAATATGACAAGTAGCTGTTGAAAATAGTAGGGAATATCTACAGAAAATCTATCAATCTCTTACAGAATGAAAGGACCTGCAGGCGTTAAAATTCAAAAACTGACCAAGAACTGACATATATGAAGTGTTTGGTTTGAGGAGTGAGAGGCTGATGGATCATTTTATACTAGCTTCAAACCCAATTTTATTGTTTGCTTCGAGGAATGGAATGGGTTGACCTGACCCATCAACTCATCCCTCAAAAACACACATCTAGTGTAAACATGAGGAATGAGGTCATCCTACCAAATTTCATGGGATTATCTCATAATGGGCCATTCCATCTAGGATTGATTAACTTATGAAACTAAACACCCAAAAGAAAAAGAGAACACGGACAATGCTTCTATTAAAGTACCTTTCTGGTAAAGCTTCACGAGTAGATCCTGCACACCTGGGTCTTCAAAAATAACACTAACAGTTTGGAGGACAGCCTCCTGTTGAAAGAACAAATAATAATGCTTGAAATGACTGTTTCATGGGCGAGGTAAATAGATGTATAGCAATATTGTATGCATGCAGCACAAACCTTGGCAACCTCTAGAAATCCTTTGCAAGTGTCCTCAAAATTAACCTGTAACAGAATATTTTGCTTATACTTCAAAAAGCATAAGGTGAGTGAAGAGATAGAAACATTGTACAGTAAAGAACAATTAACATCAAGCTACAAATAGGGTTAATATTTTCAGTTTTACAGAGAATGCAAGAATTCAGCCAAGCACCAAGACCAGTAGTCGACAAGGACCAGATTTCTCCCATCCAGTTTGTTCTCCCGATTCAAATTTCAAACATCCCAGTTTTGGAAGTGAGATTAGCTCCCAGTGGAATTTCACTAGCACAAACAGCATTTGCGCATAAATAGTACAGTACATGCGAAGCATGCGATGCTTAGATTTAGGACAAATCTCAATTTTGCAAGCTATGATCCAAGAAACATACATCTGATGCTTCCCAGCTAGGTAGGGGAGTACAAGTGTACAACTGTACAAGTATGGTGATATTTAAGTGTATCTTTAGACCAACCACAACTCCACAAGAATGCCTCCATGTTGGTCAGGTCAAAGTTGAAAATTACACCTATAGGACTAATACATATTTACATCCAAATTTTGATTTATGAATAGCAAAATCCAGGCAGCTTCCATCTACTAATATTTGCCAGGAAACTTTATTCTTTACGCCAGACAAAAGTAAGAAATTTGGTTCCTACAGAGAAAGAGAACCGATATAGCTAATGCATACAGTCTGGTTGCTCTTTGTACCCTCAAAAAAAGTATGTCTAGACAAGTTTCTCTCTCCGGAACCATGCCAAGTAAAAATCTGACCCTGGTGGGAAATAGAACCCTGGCCCTGATACTATGTGTAATACTTCAAGTTCATAAAGAAGAAACTTAAGAATGACTGAGCTATGTAATTCAAAAAACATGAAATCATCTCTTGACAAGTTAAAACACGGTTGAAAGAATGACATCTAATAAAGAGCAAAAGTTGTCACAGATTTGCACCTGTTCAGCATAGTTTTGTGGAAGTGCCTCCAATGTACTGCTACTTAACTCTGATGAAAGTTCGTAGCAACGCAGGTTATTGTTAATCTGCACCCACATACAACATAAGGATCAAATAATAAGCAATAAAGGAAGACAGAAAATTCACATCTCGTCGAGGTCCAAAAGCAGAAAGGAACATACCAATGCACATAGAGATTCCAGACCAACATCAGAAGCCGGCTCCTCAAGTCTTTGCCTCTCAGCTGCTTGAAAGTCAAGCATGACCTGCAAATGACAAAAATAGAAGATCTAAATAACATATTAACTGATTACATAAGCATGAAGCACAACAAAACAAACCTGGTAGACTACATAATCTCATAGGGTAACTATATAATACCTGAATAACCGCAAGAGCGATGCGATATAGCATGACGTCTGTGCTGTTGTCTCTAACTATCTGAACTTGCTCAGTTAATATTCTGAATAGATCCACTGCTGCAGGTGTATATAGTTTTCCATCCTCTGTACTCTTTGGTGGTTGTGTTTTGTCAGCCTCCAAAATGTTACTGTACCATTTCTACAGAAGAAAACAAGAAATAATACATGATTCTCATGTTTAAGTTCATCTACATTCAGTAGATCTAGAAAGAAGTACCTTGGTTGTTGCCTGCATACGCTCAACATACATGTTCATGAGGGGATCCAATGCACCACTTTCAGAACAAACTTGGGCAAGTGATTCATCCACACCAAGACCAATCAAATTTTCTTGATATTGCACAACCCAACCAGTCACCTACAGTGATTAATCTATTAATGAGCTTGCTAAGAACAGAAGTAAAAAAATGTTTACTCATTACTCATGAATCAAAGGTGCACAATCTGAAAAGGTGTGGTGAGAATTATATTATGATATTTGAGATAAGGTACCTTCAGGATATTTATATTTTGAATATCGTTTGCTCTATCACTGAGAAGTCGAAGCATCTGAATGAATCTTTCAGTATACAGGTTTACCATGAGCTGGAAAATTTCATATCTGTGCAGAAATAAGGTATGTGATAATTTAACATGTTGGCAAAGATAAGGAAACCATCAGGAAATGTTCTGCAAATCACTAGGTCTAAGGATAGACCTGCTTCCTTTCAGGATTTTAGCTTTAGATGGCATGTCAAAATAACCAATCAGGTCATCAATATTCTACAATAATAAAAGCGAAGACTCCTTTCCTTTACTCCTGTGTACTAGTTTTCAGTAATAACATTACTTCTGTTCTCTATCAACTGACTTATCGAGAAATTATAAGAACATGAATTTGGAAGCGTTCACAAAAGATAACTTTATGAGACACAAATTGTGGCCCATTGTGTGAGCTCTTAACATGTCTTTGTCTTGTTATAGTTTTTTTTTTAAGTTACAGCAAGAGGTGGCTATGACATTATGTTGATGTGCGCAGATTTGTCTTTGTTATAGTAAACTGATTGCCAACTTCCTGCTTTTTGTCTTGTACAGTGCTGTCTTTCTTTCGGTAGCTGGTATGGGTTGTGTCAGTGTCTGTTTGACTGGGTTAAACTGGAGGCTTATATTTTCCGAGTGGGATGCCGCTCGCTATGCTGTAAATGGTTGAACCATCTTTTGACTTTAGTTGAAAGACTAGGGCTATGCCCTAAAACTCTAAAAAATTACCAACTTCCTGTGTCTACAGAACAGATATTCCAAATCTAGCAACTAGATAAGTGTAGTTTATACTTTATAATAATTATCAACATACCTAGGAGGAAAGCATGGTGCAACGTAATCATATATATCGCCAAGCTCAGCTCCAATCTGTGTTGCAATAGAAGCAATGTAGCAAGCTATGAGTCAAAAAGATTGATAAGGTAAACCAAGGCAAGTACATTTCCTAAAGAAACATCAGGTACTTCTTTTTACACCCCAAATTACAGAGCCAGTAGGATGGTGAGATCCCCCCTCCCCTCCTGCTCGCACACACGCACGCGTAGTCACAAAAGAAAGGTGGCATTTTGGATATTACACCCAACCACTTCTAAGCTCACTTGCCACATAGTATGTCTATATATATTTCGATTTGTCATATGGAAATAGTATGCATAAATTGTCTTGGGAATGCACCTAATATCACAATCAAATTGTTTTCAACATATATTTTGATACAATCGAAGTTGTTTTGGGGACCATGCCTATGTTCAAAACAGTACTCTTTCCTGTGACAAGGAATATTTGTAGAGAAGACAAACAACATTTCCCCTCATGCATGACAATAATATTGTATGGTCCAACCAGAACTGTGAATTTTTGTAACACTAATTAGCAAACATGTTTTGACCATGACAGGTTCACCGTCATGAATCATGTAACTCATAAGTCTATAACTCACAGAAGTGCATTCAATCAATCAATAACCAAAGCTAAAAAATAAAGTTCTTACTGCTTTGGCTTCCTCCAAAGCTTCCATCAAGTCCTCCACAAAAACAAGCTGCATGATGAAAACATTAGCTACTGTTGTGCATGAATTGCAATACTAGATCCTAAAATGCAGGATTGACTCAAGTACTACCTCAGTAAGCAACTTATTAAAGCGGGCCTCAACAGCCATCCTGATAGACTCATAGCATTTGTCCTTGTAGCCCTTTCCCTGAACCTTTGATTTTTCTTGAGTGCCCTTTCTTGGGGTTACCCCTGCACCTTTTCTGCTAGCATTGGGAAGGGCAGCAAAAAATCATTAGTAAGCCGATTAGAGAGAACCTGGTAACTTATATTATTATTCATTGCTTTCTCACATATGTTATGACTGATATGGATACCTTAAGATGGTGGACAAAAATGGAGCTGTAAAGGGTCAAGTTGTGTGACACTAGAAAAGCAATACAATCAATAGTAGAAACAAGTCATCAAGTCTTGCAGTGACAATACGTGAAAGAAGGCATTCTATGATAGTATGATCTGACATGACCATCAGAATAATATGAATATGCAGAAACGGCTGAAAGGTTTACTGAACTCAGGCACAACCGTAAGGTGCACAGATGTGCAAATGCTGGTATAAATAAACACAAAATGCAAGACATATTTCTGTGTTACACATATCATAATTGCATAAAAATGAAGGTTAACAGAAAATGCTATATCGTGAAGGACTTATGACTGCACTCTTCTAAAGCATGAACTGTATCATACTGGAAGAACAGAAATTTATCTGGCGAAGAAAAAGAGTGTACTTTGCAGTTCTGCGTTGGTTTGTTATTGTCGCCATAGCACCAGCCCCCTCAGCCTCAGCTGCTTCTTCTGCAACTTGTTGATCTAAGATCTCTTGCATTTCAACAACCCTGATGTAGTCCAAAATAAAATTGATGCAAGAATGTAAATTCATGAGTGCCATGGTATATACCAAATAGAACATAAACAGAAAATATAAGAAACTGTATATTTGAAAAATATATTCATTGACAAATTTGTATTAAAGCAAAAATTGAAGAATGAGCTGTACCTCAAAGCCCGAACCAATGTCTGAGGGCTGCAAAATTAAAGGTGAAAGTATAAATACTAGCATACATAGTGCATGAGGTACCTTTAAATATAATTAAAGCATGTATTCTGAGTTTACTGCTGCAATCTTGATAAACCAAGTTTTTGGATAAACAAATAGAAAGAATAAATAACAAAGACGTGTGCCATTTAGATCATAACAAGCAGTAACATTTTTTCTTGAACAAGCAGGAGAGCTGCATACCATTACTGGCATTACATTAAGAAGGAAAATAAAGGGGAAGAGCCCTTACAAACACACACACTCCCACATCAGAGAACTCGCCCATGTTACAAAATAAAACCCGACCACGGCCAAGACTTAACCCAAAATTGGCAGTTTGGCACAAGGACGTAACAAGTAGTAACATGTTTATTGCATGCATCTTTATTGTCAATGAAATATAAGGTGCAAAAATGTCTGGATTCTGGAACAATAGAGTCATATCACATTTGGATATATCCTCCAGAAAAAGCTACATGTCGAAGAGGGTAAGGTACCAGAAAAGGCAGCAGGTTGCTTTATGAATATAACTATATAAGATAGCCTATATTTGTCTCTAGGGGTTGTTTGGTTCATGTCGTCTCCAACAAGAATGTGAATTTATCCTGCTCAAATGTAAAAACATTATATTTCAATTTTGAAAGGCAATTATTCCATCTGGTGTTTAAATGCTAAAGAAACCTGTTTGTTGCAAGACTTAATATTTATTACTTTGCAGAAGGTGCATATAAGAAGAAAAAAGGTGACCAGAATCTAGGAATCCAAAACAGTGCCTCAATTTATAGTCATATGTCATAATCGTATAGAATAAACAATGTGTGTGACCCAAAAAAGTTACCTCTCTTTTGAAAGTTTGAAAAAGTTAGCGATGTGACCCCATAATGTTTTCTCAAATGTTTCCCATGTTCGATCAACGTCCTCAAAGTATTCTCTGTGGAGTGAAAAATCCATCAAGTGGATTACACTTGTGTACTTCATTGCAATACAGAACACAACAATTCTTTTGCATCCATTGATGTTGTAAAAGAGGCTAGCTATGAAAATAAACGGTTCAGCATCAGCTAGGTAACACATCATCCTTAGATGGATCAATGAGGGTAATTTTTCTTTTCTTCCACTGTTTTTAAATTATGCCATCAACAATACTTCTATTACCTGTCCATTAATTAAAAAAAGCCTAAATGATTCACAGATGGACTAAAATTGAAAAGTAGAAAGTGGTTGGTTGAGTACAGTTGCATATGCAGAGCAGTAGAAACTTCATATTTAGAAAAAATACATGCTTCTGGTAATTAGTTAAATGCTGATTTAGGTGACAAGTGACCTTAGAATGGAGCAAACCTCTATTGGAAATGCCTAGCTTATTCTAACAAGAGAGTTGAAAGGAAAATTAAATAAGGATGCTGTGTCTCATGAAAAATTAATATTAGATAGCCTTTGAAGTTCAAAAGGAGAACCTTAATCTTCCAACTTCTTCCTTGTGAGATGAAGCAGCAGCTAGAGCAAAACGCCTCTTACCATCAAGAGCTGTTAGTCTCTAATTTCAACACAAGCAAGATGACAAGGAAGAGTCAGATAAATAGAAAATTACCATTAGCGCATCCGATAATGATGTTGACTGATAAGTCAAAGAAGAAGAAAAATCAACCTCGTAAGTGTGAATTAACTCCTTGTCGTTGCTTAATGAGTCACGTGCAGCAGCTGCCTCAACAGAAATGGACATCATACCTCCCATATCCTACCAGCATACAAACAAGTATACTTAATTAGGATTCCATGGTCCTGTAACGTGGTTAGCACGATCTTTTCATAACTATACGAAAACGCAAATAGCATGATGCAAGGGAGTGGGAATGCAATGGTGACACCAAATTTGGTTAGCAAACCTTTAGAGTTGTGTTCAAATTGTTTCTTGCATTGCTAAGAAGCTTGATCTTGTCATGGTTCTCAATTAAAGTTTGACACTCCTGACACAACCTGCAAGTAAATTATTAACTAATGATAATAGGAGTGAGAAATGAAAGAAAAAACATACAAACTTTGGAAGTATGCTAGTCTATAGCATATCAGTCAAGCAAGAGAATGTGAAAAATGTAGAAGTCCAGATACATAGCTTACTTGTCTATATCAATGAAGTTCTCACGTAGTTTGTTTATTGTTTCTTGAGATAATGCTAGAGCATTGATGCCAGCATGGGCTTGCTCGACCTGTCAGTTTTCAAGCATATCCAGAAATAATTTGACATACATGAAGGGATATAGATGATGGAAGCGACAATAGTAACGTAATAAACCGAACATAGTTCAGTACTGTTCATAAGTTTGCCTGCTCATAGCAGATATTAAGGAGTACCTGTTCTGCCACCATTGTACTGAGTTGTGCATCATTTGTCTGAAAATTTTGTAAAAGGTATTCAGACAACAAAAAGGTACACAAAGTGGTTGAAACAGTGAATGTAAAATCTCCAAGAAAATATTGCACTTGCATATGTCCAAATCATTTTCTATATAACATATTATTTTTAGCATGCTTTCTTTTGTGGCTCAAGCCATTTTACGAGATGACCAATCTAATTTAAACAGCTTATGTAAGTATTCTCTAACACCCCATTTGGATGTAGATATTGGAGCTTGGAATTGGGAATTGGAATCAGGTTTCCCTAATTCTGCTGTTTGGATGCTGTGGAATTGAGATTTGGAATTACAAACCCCATTCCTTGGCATTGGACTACAACTAGAAGTGGCCTCTCCCAATACGGAGAATCCCACCACCAGAGAATTGGGTGTGGCTCCATATTGGGTGAAATTGGGCGTTCTGACCCACTACGCCCCCGAGCCCCAACCCCAACGCCTTCCTCGCTGCCCCAACCCTCTCCACACGTGCGCCCTAAGCCCCAACCCTGACGCCTTCCTCACCGCCCCGACCCTCTCCACACCTTTCCGCATGTGCGCCCCGAGCACTGACCCCAACGCCTCCCTTGCTGCCCCCACCCTCTCCGCGCATGCGCCCCGACCCCAACACCTCCCACACCTCCCTTGCCGCTCCACCCTCTCTACACTGCTCCAGACCCAACGCCCAGCCACTACCACCACCCGGACCCTCTCCGCACCCTCGAAGGCCTCTCTCACCACTCCTTCCCCAGCTCCGGTGATGTAAGGAGCTGGGTCATGTGTACAGTGGAGAGGCAGAGAAGAAGATGGATCAATTCTATGTACATCCAAACCATAGATTTGTTATTATATGCCATTTCCAAAACAAGGCTGATTTGGTACTGTAAATGATTCAATTCCAGCACCTCCAATATCTACATCCAAACGCTCTCTAAATCTTGTCAACAAGAGCCTGAGGTAACCCCAAAATGAATTTGCACAATAACAGCAATGAAACAGAAAAAACATGTAGCTTAGCTTATAATCAAGATAACAAAATACAAACAAATAAAACAAGCATAAGAACGGGGTGACTGAATAAAAAAAATCCCACCCCAACCAACTTAGGATTAATAAAATGCATTCTTGTTTGTTGTTTGTCAATAGAAGACAGAAGACTTCAACGGTCAATGTCCATTTGATTTTCAGTTTGTGGAAATTGAAAATATTTCAAATAGCAGGTTGAATTTTGTCTGTTTTCCAGTTCAAACATTGTCCTAAAGTGAAATACAAAAGCAGGTAGACTGATAAAAAAAAAGCAAGCAAACAAAAAGAGCGAAAGGCCCCAACCGTGTCATCTCAAATTTTTGTTCAGGTTTATCTCTCCACAAGCCTTATTTGTTAATCAAACTTTAGACATAACTTGTATGGAAGAAGTGTGAGTTCCAGTTCAATCATTGAAAGCGTGAGTATCAAACTATATTAACATAACACTGTAACAGCTTGCTAGCACGGTAGCACCTTCATCTGACACTGCAGAACAGAAACAACTGTTTACATCAAAGTTGCATGTAGCTCATAGCTCATCAAGGTTTGAACCAAGTGTCCATGCTTTTAAACTTAGCAGTTCCAGCTTTGCATAGATGATAAATTATTTGGAAAAATTGGAGAGATCTCTGATTCAGCTAAATAATTGAGCTAGCCCAGAATATTGTGGCACATTTGTCACTACGATTTCAAGCATGTGGTTCGCTTACCGGTCTGTAATGATAGGTCTTTCTCTCGGTGTGTTCGCTTTTTTTTACGCTTATGCGCTTTAAGTTTCCTATGTAATAAGACCTTGTAACCTTGCATCTCTATCCTCTACTTAAATGACATGGCAGTGCTCTTGCTAATTTTTCAGAAAAGAAAAAAATCACCATTTCACGTGAACATATTACCTATACTGACTGCAGACAGAACTGAACACAGCCACACACTTCTGGATGTGGCAGTATAAGAAGCTCAGTGGCACACAATAACTTAGTCATTAGTTTGGGCTATGATCCATTCGCGAAATTTCAACCAGAACAGAGCCACTATGATCCACGCCACGACTAAATTTCAACCAGAACAGAGAGGAGAAAAACTACATGGAGACGTCCCTGCGAGAATGACAATCCGGGTTAACCCAACCCATTCGCCTGCTACTTCAGATTCCGTTGCAATTGGCGGCACCACCGCGAGTAGAATTGTGAGGTTTCGGGGTGGATCACGTCACCTGCTGCCGCGCGAGGTAGTCGGATTTGATGGAGGCGATAGAGGACAGGAGCTCCGGGAGCGGGAGCAGCTTCGCCACCTCGCGCACCGCGGCCTCCTTCGCCTCGATGCCCAGATCCTCCATGGTAGCCCGCCACCGCGGATGCCGCCGCCAGCAGCCTGGGCACCGGCCCCGCGAGTCGCCTCCGAATCCGGCGGGGAGGCGCGCGGAGAAGAGCGCGGTGAGGGATGGGAGACGGAGAGATCGCGAGGACGGCTGGTGTGGTGTGGCTTCGGTCCTTGGTGGTTGAAGGTTAGCGTGGGGAGAAAAACCGAACAGGTAAGGTGCCAGTGCCAGATCTCACATTTCTTTGAGGAACTCAGTCTAAATAAACTTTTAAAAAAATCAACACGGAGAAATTGCTACGTGCTCCTCTCCTTTCCTCTGTCTAACTCAGACAAAATCAACTCGGAGAAATATATAAGCAGTACATATTTTGTTTCACAAGGAGTAGACTACTCGACGAGATATACGATTATTTTGATGCGAAGAAAATAGTACTGTGCAAACTTTTCGTCATGTTTTGAAAAGAAATAGTTTTTGTAAAAATTCTACTGTAGAAGACAAACTATTTGTATGCCGAAATGTTACTGCAATTTGTATATAACTTATAATGTTGTTTTACATAAAATCCGTGACGTACGAACCACAAAAAGAAATGCTAATATGTGTTTTGAACAAGCTTGTAGAGTAATAAAAGGGCATGTTTCTATTTTCTAATAGTCAACTAATGTTTTTTCTTTATAAAATATATATGTTAAGGGTCTATTTGGCATAACTTCACTAGTGATGTTGTTTTTTTAAGAAAAAGAGCTTCATGAGCAACTTTTAAAGTAAAGCTAAACTGTTTTTAAAAAGTTGTTTAGCAGAATAGCTTCGCGCAGCGGCTTCATGCATAAATGAAAGAGAAAAATGGGAGAAAGAGAGCTAAGATAAGCTACTTTTTTTTAGCTTTATCCTAACTTATCTTTGTGAGAGAGAAAGAAAAATAACTTCACCCATGAAGCTATTTTGAAAAGGATTAAGTCCGCTTTTAGCCCCTCAACTATTGGTCGAGTTTAATTTTAACCCTCAACTATAAAACCGTCTGTTTTTCACCCTCAACTATCAAAACCGGTCACTTTTAGCACCCGGGGAGAGGACAGGGCGGTTTTGAGCCACTCTGAGCGGTTTTTCCTTTTTCTTTTCTATGGTTAAACCTGTGAATTTCATAGTGAATTGTTTAAGCATGGTAAATTCATCAATTTTTTTGGGTAGCATTGTCATGATGTTCTATATGCATAAAAATGTGAAACTATGAAAGTAAGTATTTTTTGGATGCTAAAAAATTAGCTCTTTTAATTAATAAATACATGTTCTATGATTTTTGTAGGATAATATATATATCCTATGATCATGAAACTTT
>Ga0182004_10003538_pt1 | contig 12430 bp, 4 predicted proteins | sample Sormic07211540_1_FD_120479 | JGI IMG/M metagenome (GOLD analysis project Ga0182004, IMG submission 120479) | Endophyte microbial communities from Sorghum bicolor roots, Mead, Nebraska, USA - 072115-40_1 MetaG | ecosystem: Host-associated > Plants > Roots > Unclassified | place: USA: Nebraska... | reverse complement strand
TATATATTTATATATAGGCATGCAGGATTTCGGGCACGGTATAGACCTGATCGAATAGAGAGAGCAAGCAAGGCAGACTGTAGGGTTCCTCATCACGGTGCAGATGACATCAGGTGGCAGGCGATCTGGTTGACATGTCTTGATGATTTAAGCTTGGCTGCACCGTAGGCAGTGGCGAAGCTAGAGCAAATATGAGGAGGGTGCGCTTGCCTTGTGGGTGGGTGCGTAGGATTTTTCTATGTGGGTGCAAATATGGTGAAAATTTGATCATAATCACTATTTTTTGATATTTTTGTGGGTGCACCCGCACCCACAACCCTCTATATAGATCCGCCCATGACCGTAGGCATGAATATTCAGGTTTCGAAAAGTAGAGGTCCTTGATGACCAGGCAAACTCATGGGCAGGGCAGGGTAACAGATCGGTGGTGATTTGGCGATGCCAGACTTTCGCTTGGACTTCAAGCGTCCAACTGCAAAGCAGATGCGTTATCCTCTGCAAAGCATATGCGTTATCCTGGGAATAAGCTGCATAGAACAAGGACTCCTTGTGGGATCGACAAACCAGGAGAAGAAAACAAATCAAAAACAAGGAACGGAAGTAGAGAGGTGCACCAAAGGTTGCCGGCGGAGATTCTCAAACTTCACTACGAGGCTGGTTGAAGATATGCGATCAGCATGTTGACTCGTATATATAAGAGACATATAGGTAGGGTTTTGGGTTGAGTTAGAATAAGATTGGACTTTATTATTTTCGGAATTATTTAATAACCATGATTAAAAATAATTCTAGAATATCTAGAATTACTATTTGAGTCATGAGAAATACTTCGAAAATTTCAAAATTTTAGGGGAAATTTCCAGAGACATTTTAGAACATGAAGAACCCAAATAAAGTATTTGGAGCTCATGATAAGATAATTTGGAGTATCTAAAAATTAAATTATGCTCACATAAAAGGCCGCAAAAATTTCCGAGAACTTTTGTAGAGATCTCCTGATGGACGAGAAACTGAAAGGAGTGACTTAGGTTTGAAAGAAAAGATTCTCTTGAGCTGAGGGACAAGGAATTTGATTGTAGAAAAAAAATATAAATATGTGCCGAAGAAGGAAGATCGATCTAATAAACGTATTTTAAATATTTTTCTCACTATCAACACACAAAGGAGAAACAATCAAACATTACATCAAACCTTATGCACCAGCATGTATGCACAACAATATTGCTAAACCTTATGATAAATTTTAATTTAATGAAAACTATTATTCTCCTATATTTTTATGAGCACAAAAATTCATAGTTAAATCATTTTAGCTCTAATTCCCAGAAATCAATTTTAGAGTGTTACAAATCTACCCCCTTAAAATGAATCTCGTCCTCGAGATTCGGAAGAGACACGGATCCTCCGAGAGAACACAGAATAAAGATCTCGATAACTCTTTAAACATCACAACCTGTATACGAAGGCAAACTCAAATTTTCCATGGAATATCTATTACTCGTATTTGATCAAGGTCCATCTTGGCTACCAACTTTTTGATTTATACAACTCGAACATATGATAACTTAGCATGAATATGCCTCCTCAGGTAGGAGTGGATCACTTTGATACTCAATTCTTTTCCCCTAATGGTGCGGTTACAAAAATTTTCCACTGGGTAGCACAGATCACTCCCTTGTGTGCACATAACCATCCATTACCAAAAACCAAAGGAATATCGAGTGATTCTAGCACAATGAGGTTTACTGTGAAGTTTTCCTTTTATGCTTCCATCATTGTGGATTCTGATTTGATTCAATGTCAACTTGCTCTTCTGTATTATTATTTTGATAACATTCAGCTTTATCATACCCATAACATCTTTCTTCAAAGGCAAGATAATCATACTCTTCCCACATATCCATGAGAGGTGTCATACTGGGCTCCTGATCCATGGGACACTACACTCCCTGTCATCAAGTGACCAACGTCCGTAACACGGCAAGGATAGATGTTCATAACCATAGAATATCTCAGAAGTCAATTATCACTTCAAGCTAGTTTTAAAATGCATCATCCGTGATATCATGGTACTACCCCCCTTAAAATTAGATTGATTGGGGACACTAGGGACTAGTTCTCTTATCCTTTTTGGACGCCACACATCATAGTCTTTTACATTCATTGTACCGAGTCTCTTGATCCAACATTATCCAATTCTTCTCCATGTAACCCCTTTATTTAGGCTACCCCCTTAAGAAAGGTCAACTAGGGGGACACAAGAAAGGTAGCTTGTATGTTTTCCAGATAAGTTAACAAACATCGAGAACTTCTGGCATCCCAAAGAACTTATGTGTAAAGGAAGAACAAATATCCTTAAATTTTTCTCGCAATATGGAAAACACCAGCGTAGTAAAACACATATAACTCTTATTCTGTTACTCCAATAGAGTTATAGCTTATACCGTTAGAAAACTTATGAAATTATCTACCACTTTCATGTAGAAGACCTCCTTAGGTTCTGTCTTTAAGCTTAGGTAAAACAACCAAACTTAATATCCTTCCTGACAATGTCTCAGCAAAGGTGCAGTAACTTCCAGAAATTATATCTCGAGCTACTTAACTCATCTGAAGATGGTCCTTACATTTTTGAAAAGCTTAGGAAATCATCTACAACTTTCGTATACAATGTTTTCCCAGATTCTGACTTTAACTTGGCTGAAAATATGAAATACTGGGACTGTCCAGACTTTTAATAGAATAGTAACATTCACTTGTAAATGTCATATCTCAGGTTCTACTTATCAAAATAAGTTACAGCATATACCGTTGGAAAGCTTAGAAAATTGTCTACAACTTTTCTATAGATCACTTTTCCAAATTCTATAGTATATTTGTCTCAAACAGCAAGTACCCGAAACTGGTCCAGATTCTTAACAGCACATCTGTATCATCTTGTGATTTTTGTAACTTCCAAACCATAATAGCTATGAGGGTGATTCTTGTGGTCAGAGAAGATTTTGAAGTCTAGTTGTTCCCAGAAAAATTTGATAAACCTTGCACGATCAGATCTTGAGATACACCAGAACTATTGCAGACTGCTCTATAAATCAGCAAAGGACAGAAACAGATATAACCAAGCCCAACTACTTATTTCATTACTCCTTATGCCTTAGGCCTATGAACTAATGAAATTGTCAAGTAATTCCACAAGATCTTTGCAATCATTACAAAGATCGAAATCAAGCATAAACATAATAACAACCAATTAAGCATTGAAGGTTCATACTTCACTCAACTTGCGATACTATCGTTCTCTTCATAGTAAAGGGTAGAGATCCTAAAACTTATATTTCAAAGACGCAAGAAGGTGGTAAGAAAAGGTTCTACTAGCATACCAAATCAAGGAGTGAAGGTGAGAACAAGTACTTTTTAAAATAAGCAACAAGGTAGAGACAAATAGCAAGGATAGGGATATAGTATGGATGAAAATACCAAGATTTATAGAGCAAGGATTTTATGACAATTTCAAAACCTTAAGACGACCAATTTCTAACTAGGCTTGCGTCCTACAGCCAGCATTGCTTTGATACCACTTTGTAATACCCGATTTTAAGAATAAAATCAGATATGCACCATATGTGAGTCTTAGAAGTCAAATCTCACATATAGCTACAAACAAGGGGTAATATCAAAAGACAATGCATAAATATATAACGTACTGGTTTGTGTAACCTTGATAGTCACTTTGCTTAGTTTGTGTAGCTAACTAAGTTGCGCTCTCGATATGGGCCGCACCATTGGAGGTTGCCCGGACTACAAGATGAAGACGTACAACGCACGACGCTGGTTAGGCATGCACCACAAGGCTACAAGAAGTTATTGTACCAAATAAGATACTTTACTTGTAACTCTGTCTCTTAACAATATATAAAGAGGGGCAAGGGTCCCCTAGAGGACAACTCAACAGATCACAACACATCTCATATCATCAATGCAATTAGACATAGGACGTACAAATTACGCTCCCACGGTGGCCAAACCTGGATAAAATCATCGTCTGTGTCTTGTGTCACCATCTAGTTCGTAGCTTGCGCATCTGTCTGCCGACAACCTACTGCCTTGGGCATACCCCTAGGTAGACTGCCGACCATATTTTATTGACAGTGGCGTGCTAGATAGGAGGTGTACGTACAGCTTTCCAGACGAACTAGATGGTCATCATCCCTGACTTCGTGGTCGTAGCGGACGATTTCATGTTCACCGTCAGCCAGATCACCTGGACCACCGGCTTCAATAGGTTCACCACCACGACCATGGAGGAGACGCAGACCGATCACTTCTTCAACATCATCAGTTGCAGCTCCAACCACGCCGGCTATAACTCCAACCCTCCAGTAACGTCTCTGACCACGTCGACAACATGTTGCCCGCATCCCTACTATAAAGGGAGGTAGATCGACAACGCCGACCTGCTCGAGGCTATCGACCAAGTTGCTTGGCCTACTTGCTCTGACCACCTGTCATGTCGTAACAATGATCGCTGTGAAGAACGGCGCTACGACAACTGCGACCACCGTCATGACAACACGTTAGAAAGCTCGAAGACTAGACAATTTTGTCACCACCGAACAGACTTCCATCTAAAGATAAGTACACTTCTAATATTTTATTTATTTTTGGCATAATATTTTGTATAATATCCTTGACATGATTATCCTTTGAAATAATTTTTTTGTTAGCGGACTAGTTTTTTCTCCTACACAAGTTTTCCAGAGCCGGCACTGTCTCTGACTCCTTCCCACACGTGCACGAGATCCACCCTCTGTGTTCCGGATGGTCGGCAATAGCTCTTTGACGAGGCTAGCAATCCTACGCGTACCTAGGCACCGCGCCTCATGCTCTAGATTGTTGGTCATACCAGAACTGATGCAGGCTTTAGGATGAATTAACTATTCATACTAACTTTAATATAATATAAAAGCTAAAAACTTATCTCAGTGCTGATTTTTCTCGGAGTTTATTTATACATCATGTACTACCTATTTTCTATATTTATTTTTTAGGACCTTGGTCCAGTCAACAAGCTACGCTCGGTGACTCGTCAACCATTCCCTACGCTATGCTCGATGACTGCTCCGACCACCAAGTACGTTTACGTTCCCAACCACGCTTAGGGACTCGTCGACCAGTCTCTACGCTGTGCTCGGGGACTATGTCGATCACCAAGCACGTTTACATTCCTAACCGCGCTCGGAGAATCGTCAATCACTCCCTACGCTATGCTCAGGGCTTGCTTCGATCACTCTCTGACCATAGCTTGGGGCTTACTCTCCTTGGTTACATATAAATTAGACTCATATATAACTAAGGGACGATTTTAATTTTTTAGACCTTGCTACAAGGCTCATACTTCATCTTCCAGCAAGCTCGGGGACTATATCGGTACGATGCACCTAGTGATGCATCTTAGTATCAAAATTTCTACATGAACTTTTCTTTTTAGACCCTGGTATCACGTGTTTACGTCACCTACTGCCAGACTCGGGGACTAAGTGGGCACACTTCATCTTATGGTGAATATGCTTGCTTTTTCAAATCCTATATTTTTCAGAAAAGTAAAGTGGACACATTTCATCAGGAAAGAAATCTTCTTTCTCAAGAGCACTATGCATTCTTCGGACAACTTGTTTCTTCGGCCTCAACGGTGGTAGACTATCATCCACGCTGATCAAAGAAGCTCAAGATGGTGTATCACATCACAATACATAGAGCTCGAGGACTAGCTGTGGGGGTATAAACTCCTATACCCTCATGGCTCGACATAAGCCACACCATCACAGGTGGCCCGACCCATAAGATGAAGACGTGCGGCGCACGACGCTAGTTAGGCGTGCACCACAAGGCTACAAAAAGGTATTGTACCAAATAGGATATTTTACTTGTAACTCTGTTCCTTCATAATATATAAGGAGGGACAGAGGTCCCCTAGAGGACAACTCAACAGATCACAACACATTTCATATCATCAATACAATTAGACGCAGGACGTAGGTATTACACCCTCATGGTAGCTGAACCTGAATAAAATCTTTGTCTGTGTCTTGCGTCACCATCTAGTTCGCAGCTTACGCATATGTCTGCTGACAATCTACTACCTTGGGCGTACCCCTAGGTAGGCTGCCGACCATATTTCGTCGACAGTTACTTATCCAAGCATTAAGACAACTTGTTAAGATTTGGATAAGTACCACAAAATTTGACTTGATAATGGTAACTCACTGTATATGTGTGTTCAAATGGTTTGGCTTCAAGTTAGACGCATGCATAAATATGGAATTTGTTGGTAGTTTACCATATTAAGTGATGTTAAGTGGTATAAAAGATGGAAATGTATCTTTGTAGCATGTATGACACATTGAATCCATCCTTAGCATCATGATTTGCATGGTCCGTGGACTAAAATGCTAGACCAATAAACTTGTTAAATGGTTACAAGGGCTTGTTTAACATGACTCTAGCTTTGGCTCTAGCTCCAACATCAGTTTTGACAAAAGAGCCGAATGAGTAGTGCCAAACATCTCAAGAGGAGTTGTTTCTTGGTGCATACAAGAGAATTCAAAGCCATTTTTTGTAGTAGTCAGAACTATATTTTGTGGTTCCTCCCTCTAACTCTGGCTCCTTTAGAGAAGCACCTAAGGAGAAGCCATTGTGAGGAGAAGGCAAGAAAATCTAGATTCCAGTTCTTTAGTATAAAAACACTCTGATTTGTCTAAACTTCTTGTAAAAAACTATTTGGGTACATCACTTAGCCTAGTTTCACAATAAAAGCCGCTAGGAAGTAGAGAGCAAGTCCGTGCCAAACAGGGACTTTATGAGGGCCCATTCCCCATTGCTTCGCGCTGCAAAGCGAAGAAGCCCAGAAGTCAAGTGGAGGCTACTTTTTTGGCTTCCTCATCTCCAGCATCGCCGCCGGCCCGCCCGCCCCTCCTGAGTGACTTTTTGCTCTAGCCCTCCTGCCCCACCCCGTGGAATTCCTCCTTGTGCCATTCACCCACCCCACCCCGGACCATTAGCCTTTTCTTCTGCGATTCAGGGGTTCACAAGGCTTGTGTTATCTCTCCCTCCTTCGTGTGGCAGTTGACCACCGACACGCCAAGTGCCCAAGCCTTCGTCACTCCCTTCGCGTCCTTCGCTGGCGACGAGCATCTGCCACGCCAGGTATGCGCACCCTTACTCTTCTATTCCCATTCTTCTCTCTGAAATCGAGCACCCAAACCCTAATTTAAGTTATAGGCTATTTGTATTCAGATCCGATCTTATTAGAATTGTATACTAGCCTACAAACTATGATTTTTTTTGCAAAAATTATTAGGTGCACACTTGTACACCCATGTCCACTACTGGATTCGCCCCTGCCCCAAACCTAATGTTAGCTATTTGTATTTAGATCTGAACTAATTGCCAGCATATACATGTTTTGTACCTACTAACTTGTATTCTTTGAAAAATTTATCGCCACCCATGTCCATTACTGGATCTACCCCTGCCCTAGACCTAATGTTGTATTTAGATCTGAACTAATTGCCAGCATATACATGTGTTGCACCTACTAACTTGTATTCTTTGCAAAAATTATTGCCACCTATGTCATATACTAGGTCTACCCCTGTTAACTGGTCGCAAGTTTTTGCAATTTTAGGTAACATTTGTTTCCTTTTGGGCAGGTTTGGAAACTTCTTGTATGCTCCCGTATTCAACGCTGATTGGTGAAAATAGTTTTGGGACTCTGAGGACCTAAATTCTGTGAATCAATTGTAAAGGTGTAGCTATTTGTAGTTGTGGAGGTGTGTGAAGAAATGGAATGCAACAAGGATGAGGCCCAAAGGGCGAAGGTTATTGCAAAGAGGAAGTTCAAAGCAAGGGACTTGCAGGGTGCCAGAAAATTCGCCCTCAAGGCTCAGACACTCTTTCCTGGGCTTGAAGGCATTGACCAAATGATCGCCACCTTTGATATCTATCTTGCTTCAGCTGCTGGGGACAAGGACTGGTACTCTATCCTTTCTGTTCCCATGAATGCAGATGATGAAAACATAAAGAAACAATACGAGAAGTTGGCTATTCAGTTCCACCCTGACAAAAACAAGTCAGTGGGTGCTGAGGGTGCTTTCAGAATGGTCCAAGAGGCATACATGGTGCTATCAGATAGAACCAAGCGAGCTGTATATGACCATAAGAGGAATGTAAGGATATCCCAACAGAGAACATTGCAATCGAGTAAAGCAAGCATGGTCCCTGGTGCATCCAATGACTTCTATAATTTCGCAGCTAATGCTACTACTGCCTCCAAGCCGACAGTAAGCAAGCAAACAGTGGGATCAGCAACACATGCCCTAGATGCACCCCCACCTGCACCTTCAACTACTACTAGTACACCTGTGGCACAACCTAATACATTTTGGACCTTATGCAATAAATGCAAGATGAACTATGAGTACCTCAGGATGTATTTGAATCAAAAGCTTCGCTGCCGTAGTTGCCGTGAGTTATTCCTAGCAAAAGAAGTACAAAGGCCACCAATAGGGAACATGGTGCAAGATTCAAACATCAGTGGTGCTAATCAAAATGCAACCACTAATAGAAATTTGGATGGAGGTCCAATTTCAAGGGCTGTTGGTGTAGCTAGTGCCACTGCATCGTCTGTTGCTGCTGTTGCTCAAGCTGCTAATGTAGTTCATCAGACATATGAAAAAGTTAGGAGGGAGAGGGAAAATGTGCAAGCAGCGGTAAGAAGGGAGGAGGCTCTTCGCCGGAAGTACAATCCTCTAAAAAGGCATGGAAGCATGTCAGAGAATGCTAATCTTGGAGCAGTTGCTGCAACATCTAGAAAGAAGACAAGGACTATGGCTAAAGATGCTGAAATTGGTTCTTCATCCATCATATCAGGTCTAGGAGCAAATTTTTTTAGAGTGCCTGGTGGTGATGGTGGACCCAATTGGAAACCCAGACCTCTGATCCATTTAAGTTTAGCCAAGACCTTCTCTCAGATGGATCTTAGGGGTCTTTTGCTGGAAAAAGTGAAAACTGAGCTTAAAAACAAGCTAACAGTAATAAAAAATAAAACATCACAAGTTGTTGCTAGTGAAAAAGTGAGCAAGAAAGTTGTGGTTAAGGAAAATGGTGGGGATAATGAAGCTCTTGCACCAGAAGATCCTATAACTAATAAAGATGCTCATGATGATCCTGAAGAAATTGGTTCTAATACTAGCACAAACACTGGAAATGAAGATGATGGCCGCTTATCTTTTAATGTTCCTGATCCAGATTTCTGTGATTTTGACAAGAACCGCACCGAGGAATGTTTTCGAAGTGATCAAATTTGGGCTTCATATGATGAAGATGGTATGCCTCGTTATTATGCATTTATTCAGAAAGTTCTTTCCTTGAAACCATTCAAGCTCAGAATAAGCTATCTCACATCAAGGACAAATAGCGAATTTGGGACTTTGAATTGGGTTTCTTCTGGATTCATAAAGACGTGTGGTGATTTCAGGATTGACAAATATGAAAGTTGTGATATAGTGAACATGTTCTCTCACCAAATGAAATGGGAGAAAGGGCTTCGTGGGATAATCAAAATTTATCCACAGAAAGGTGACATCTGGGCTATTTATCAGAATTGGTCCCCTGACTGGGATAAAGATACTCCAGATAATGTGCTCCATGCCTACAATGTGATTGAGATACTGGACGCCTATGATGAAGAACATGGCATCTCCATTATTCCCTTAATTAAGGTTACTGGATTTCAAACAATATTTCAGCGCCATCAGGATCCAAACACTACCATGAAGATTCCCAAAGAAGAGATGTTTCGGTTTTCACACCAAGTGCCTTTTTACAGGATGTCAGGCGAAGAAGCTCCAAATGTCCCCAAAGATAGTTATGAGCTTGACCCAGCTGCTATTCCTAAAGAACTTCTTGAGGGGATCACAGAAACAGTGGAGGCAAATGGAACCTCGACTGTTGACTAAGACAGTTGATGTCTTCCTTGGTTGAACTGCCATTTTGAAGTAATCGAGCAAAAGAGATTAAGATTTGCTAGTTTCCTAGTTTTATAGATTTCCTTCTACTGCTTTTGATTATCACATTTTTTTGCATAGAAGGGATACAATGGAGCTAGTCATTCAGGAGCCAGCTGCTTAGCAGCTTCTGGTGTAATTTAACAGGCTCTAGCATGAATTTAGTTGTGATATGTTACTTGTTAAGTATACTAGCGTGAAGCTCATGTTGCAGTTTTTATGGTCAGTGTTGACATATGTGATCTGTCTTGTCTTGAGAGTGGATCTGTTGCCATTTTAAGAATTCAAATTAATGCTAACTGAACTCATGTCTATTTCTTGGTTCTGTTATTTTGAAAAATCCATATGTTGTATGTGAATACTCCCTTCGTCCACATATAGTAGGTGCAACTCCAAAAACACCATGACGAAGGAGCTTGTTCATTATTGCGTGTTTCTAGGAGTCTCTCTTTGATTTTTTTTGAGGGCGCCTCCAAATTACTGAGGCCCATGATTTTTCGTCACACCCCCGTTAAGCAGAGTACTCGTCCGCATTTCTAAGAGTATCCCTTCGATTTCACCTCCAAATTACTGTGGCCCACGATTTTCCGTCACGCAACTCGCCCTGCATGCATTCCTTTCGGCTTCCACGCGCATGCAGATTCCTTCTGGCTTTTTGGATAGAAATCTTTTCCCCCTGCTAATTTTCCATGGGCATATATGTTACATGCAGCTATGCGCAGAGGAGATATGGTTACGCCTACTATATATGGATGGAGGGAGTATGTGATAAACTACTAGCATAGCTTCATCACTCAGTTAATTTCATAAATTCCAGCTTAATGCGGCGTACTGTATGGTCAGTTTGTGCTCTCTTTTTTAGGTTGCAGCTTGTTCTCGTTTTTTACAGCTTGTATTCTCTTTTGGAAGGAAAACATCTTGCTATCTTTTTTTTTCTCTTTTCCTCAGTTTCTGTCTTCAAAAATGCTGCACATAAAAGTAGACTAAGGGCCTGTTTAGATCTCAAATCTTTACATTCCAAAACTTTTGGCTGTAAACTTTACATTCAAATATGTGTTTAGATGCTTTTTAAATTTTTTGATCCGCAACACACAAGACACGGGTCCCTAAGCAAGTTTACACAGTTTTGGAGCTCCAAGGTCCCAAATTCCAAATCTTTACAGCCAAGTTTTACAAGCCTCTGTTTAGATCCATTATTCCAAAAAGTGTTTATTTCTCCAAAAATTTTGGTTGTTTGACTACATCTAAACAGGGGCCTAAGTAAACTTCAAGCGATTTGTAGGAACAAGCTAGATATGTAGCTCTCTGACCACCTCATGGTCATGAAGGCACTAGAAATCGGAAATCGGAACATTTCTGTCATGTTTGCTTTAGTTGTGCATCTTACTCTCAAACTCTACAAATTTCATGGATGTCTTCATTCATCAGTCATTGAATCCCCTGAAGACGATACCAGTGATCGTCATGTGGTCATCTCATGTTATGATGCTTAGTTCATATGGGGGTAATGGTGGTAGGATAATGGCGCCAAGGCTTTGTGGCCTGGCTACCGAAGCAAGGAGATGAGAGATTAGACTGATAGCAGGGAGATGAGATTAGAGATAGCATGGGGGTGAGTTGAGAGGTAACTTCATTCTTCATTGCTTCCTTCATTCCATTGATGCTGGTTACAATATATAGGAGCTGAGCTCTCTGCTAGGTGCACAGACTCTGGCCCTTTCACACTTGAGGCCCCTTCAGCTGCTCCTTAATTGCTATTAATAGCCTTGATGACATTGTCCCTTTCAGCCACCAGCCCCCTTGGGCTCCTGCACGCCTGCTGACCATTGCATGTCCCCATACAGCTGCTGACCATGCGATTCCCCAGGCCTGCTTGTCCCCAGGCCCTTTCAGCCACCAGCCCCCTTAGGCTGCCTGCACGCCTGCTGCCTGCCCCCCATGACATCTCCTCCCTCCTTGAAGACCAGCTCGTCCTCGAGCTGGAAACGTGGAGAGCAGTTGTCGAAGCAGATGGCGATCTTCTGGATCCCATGAAAGGAGCCCAACACCTAGGAGCAGCCATACATCAGTCCTGTCCAACGACACCCAAGCAGGTGACGGAACCGAGTGGACGGCTGGAGGCGGTGGCGGTGGAAGTCGTTGGTGAGGCTGGGGCAGATGCCATGGTGACTGCTTGGTTGTGCTTGTCCACACCGGAAGATTGCAGACTCATATCGCTTCTTGGGTTGGAGCTACAAGATGGATAGGCGAGCCCAAGTGGATGACTGGGCAGGTTGCAATGTGTTGCAGCGACATGCGGAGCAACATGCACAACTTCTGCACCCGCCGCCGGACAAGGAAACCTCGCCCTGCTGCTTGCAGGCACACCG
>Ga0182004_10003537_pt1 | contig 12430 bp, 17 predicted proteins | sample Sormic07211540_1_FD_120479 | JGI IMG/M metagenome (GOLD analysis project Ga0182004, IMG submission 120479) | Endophyte microbial communities from Sorghum bicolor roots, Mead, Nebraska, USA - 072115-40_1 MetaG | ecosystem: Host-associated > Plants > Roots > Unclassified | place: USA: Nebraska... | reverse complement strand
CAAGGAATCCAGGTAACAATCATCTATGATTTTGCTAAGGTCGACAAGGTGAAAGCATGCATATGATATATATGTGTAGTTATAAGTGATTAGGTAACAAGGATGATCCCAAGTTATACTTGCCTTACTCAAAGCTCTCCTGAGCCTGCTGGTCCTCAAGGGCTTGGTCTTCATCACCAACGTACGGCTCACCGTCTATTTCCAAACATCAATCAACAACACGCAATCCAATGTAGACAATCATACACAAAGCAAACAAGCTATATTTAGAACATTACACCAACAGTGAGAAATCAAAGATAAAAGTTGATGAAAATATTCTACGCAGCGCTACGATCACACAAACATAAAGTTCACGAAAATCAGATTTAAAACATAGAAGTTATGAATTTTCTAAGATTTCCTATAGAGAAATAATTAATTAAATGCTACTGCAGAAATAAAAAGTTTCAAAACAGCAAACTAATACTTCTAGCATGTAGAGCTCGTGAATACGAATCTAACGAAATTTGAACGGACAAAAACGGAGTTCAAATGAATATTTTATGAGCAAAACAAATTCAATGGCAAAACTATAATTTTTGGAAAGCGCATTCTACTTAAACAGTTAGAGAATAGGCCTTTGAACTTGGAACGCGTAGTTCCCTAGGGCGCCTCGGGACTGCAGGTTGGATAATAAAAGATCGCAGGGGTTCTTAAGCAAAAATACCCCCCGAAGGGGTATCTTCTAATCGTGGCCAACGAAACTCAATCCGACGGCTCACGATCAAACAGGGGCGCGAGGCGGCGGGCCGGTCACCCCCCAGGAGTGCGGCGCGGCGGCGCCACGGACAGGCTCCGCCGGAGCTCTCGGTTTTCACGCTCTAGTGCCCCAAACTTCGAAATAAAAACTCTGGGGAGTGGAGAAGCTCACCGCGAATCTGTCCAGGACCTTAACTCAACCCGGAACGGAGCAGGGATGGCCGCACACTCGTCGGGGCGGAGAAAACCGCCGGCAGGATCCAAAACTCGGCTAGACAACTGCTAGGGCTAGGTCTTGCGGCGCGAAAGAGAAAAACAAGGCGCAGGGCGAGGTTAGATGTTTTATAGGGTGTTGGGGAAGGCAAATCCCGCGAAATCCCGATGATTCGGGACTTGCCCAAGAGTCCAACTCGGTTACGGTTGAGATGGAAGAAGAACAGTAGCGCTGACTTGCAGGCCCGTTCGGTCAGAGAGAGAAAGAGGCGGGGTCCAGCTGTCAGCGGATCAAGAGAGAGGAGGGGCGCGCCTGCCCAGTCGCACGCGAGTTGGGCCGGGGAGAAGGAATGGGCCGAGCGAAGGGGGGGAAAGCTGGGAGGCTTGGGCTGGGGAAAAAATGAGGGGGTGCTGGGCTGGGTGGAGAAAAGGGGAGCTGGGCCTCGGCCAGTTCCCAGGGGCTTTCCCCTTTTCCTTTTTATTTTTTTTTCATTTTCAAAGACATTTTCCAAAAGAGTATTTTTGAACATAACAAATAAAACAAAATCTGAAACAAGCAACACAAAAATAAATGCTATTCCCAGCATGAATGCAAAATCACAATTCTAAACTTGTGATGAGTTTTAATTTTCACAAAATTATTTATTTGCTAGATTCAAATGCCCACAAAAAAAATACTTAATTAAATCAAATTAATTCCTATAAATTGAAATCAAATTTTTGGGTGTTACAGCTGAACCGTGCCATTGTGTTGGATGATATGTGTAAGAGACAGGATGGGAAGAGGAGAATGCAAGGACAAAGTTCGGGTAGTAATAACCGCCAGCGCTTCGTCTCTCAATAGGGTTCCTATCAGAGCTATCAGGGACTAGTTAGCTAGTGGAACCACGATCAGTATCCTCAGTATTTCCAGAATCAATAGCACATTGAGAATCAGCGTTTTCATTTACAGCAATGTAACTCTTATCAGCAGCAGGGTGGTCAACAGACACCTTAATCAAGGAATTCTAATGCCACCCCTAGGAAGAACAGTGCACCCAACACTCCTGACAGGTGTTTCCGCTATGGAAAGGAGGGACATATGTGTTATAATTGTCTAGAGAACCTCAACCCACATAATTCCCAAGGCCAAAATAGCAACTAGAAGAACAATCAGACACCTAACACTGGAAGAGTAAATCATGTGTCTACAGAGATAGCTGTGGAGGAACCTAAAGTTATGATTGGTACATTTGATGTCCATTCCGCTCCCGCTACCGTTCTTTTTTTATTCTGGAGCTTCATATACATTAATTTCACAAGCTTTCATTAGAACATAATATACCTACTTGTGCCATGAAAATCCCCATAACCATAAATTCACCGGAAGGGACTATACCACCTTCACATTGTTGCTTTCCAATTAATTTGACTCTAAGGGGGGTATACTTTAAAGTGAGCCTCATAGTGCTAAGGACAGTTGGAGTTGATCTCATCTTGGGTACGAATTGGATGATGCAACAAGATGCAAAGATTAAGTGTGAAGGGAAGGTAATGGAATGAACATCACCAACTGGAGACCGACTCAAGGTAGAGGTTAAGGTGCAGAAACAAAAGACAGCCATAATGAACCAGTTGGATGATGATGCTAATCCCCAGGACCGGGTTGTGAATTAATTTCCAGATGTATTTTCAAATGAGTTGTCGGGGATGCCACTTGACCGTGACATCGAGTTTATAATTGAATTATTACCTGGTACTACACCTATAGCTAAAAGACCATACAGAATGGGGGTTAATGAATTAGAAGAACTTAAGAAACAAATAAAGGAATTGCAAGAGAAAGGCTTTATTCTTCCTAGTTCTTCACCTTGGGATGCACCAGTTATCTTTGTTGATAATAAAGATGGTAGTCAGAGAATGTGCATTGATTATCGATCACTTAATGAGGTTACTATCAAGAATAAGTATCCTCTGTCTAGGATTGATGACTTATTTAATCAGTTAAGAGGTGCTTGTATGTTCTCTAAGATTGATTTGTGATCTAGTTATCATCAGTTGAAGATCCGCAATTCAGAGATACCAAAGACAGCTTTCACAACAAGGTATAGGTTGTATGAGTATACAATTATGTCTTTTGGTTTGACCAATGCACTAGCTTACTTCATGTACATGATGAATAAAGTAATTATGGAGTATCTTGATAAGTTTGTAGTGATATTTATTGACGATATACTGGTGTTCTCTAAAACAAAAGTAGAACATGCTGAACATCTGAGATTGGTCTTATAGAAACTTAGAGAGCATAAGTTGTATGCTAAGCGTAGTAAATGTGAGTTTTGGTTGGAAGAAGTTTCTTTTCTTTGTCATGTTGTCTCTAATCGTGGAATTGCAGTGGATCCTAGTAAGGTGAAAGATGTGCTAAATTGGAAGCCACCTACAAATGTAAGTGAAATTCGTAGCTTTCTTGGTTTAGCTGGTTATTATCGTAGATTCATTGAATAATTCTCAAATCTTGCAAAGCCTATGACTGCTCTGTTAGAGAAGAGATTGACTACTGCACCTGTGTTGGTTTTGCCAGATTTGAGTAAGATTTTCTCCATTTACTATGATGCTTCTCGTCTGGGATTGGGCTGTGTTCTTATGCAAGATGGTACAGTTGTAGCTTATGCATCTAGACAGTTGAGAAAACATGAACTGAATTATCCCACTCATGATTTGGAGTTAGCAGTTGTGGTTCATGCATTAAAAATCTGGAGGCACTATTTGATTGGGCATATAAGAGTGACATATATACGGATCATAAAAGTTTGAAATGTATCTTCACCCAGACAGATCTGAATTTGAGGCAACGTCGTTGGTTGGAATTGATAAAGGATTATGATATAGAAGTGCACTACCATCCTAGAAAGGCAAATGCCGTGGCCGATGCACTTAGTAGGAAGAAATATGCTAATGAGCTTCGGGCGACACCGGAGTCTGATGAGTTGTGTGCTGAATTTGCTCATTTGAATCTAGGCATTGTAGTTAATGCTATGGAAATAGAGGTGACTCCTACCTTAGAGAAGGAAATATTGAAAGGTCAGTTAGAGGATGAGAAACTAAAGGAGAAACTAGGGAAGGCACCAGGATTCAGAATAGATGACAATGGTACACTTTGGTTTGGGAAAAGGATATGTATTCCTGAAGTGAAGGCTATTCGTGATATGATTCTGCAAGAGGCCCACGAATCATCTTACTCTATTCACCCTAGTAGTACTAAGATGTATCTAGATCTTAAGGAGAAGTTTTGGTAGTATGGATTAAAGAGAGATGTAGCTGAATATGTAGCCTTGTGTGATACTTGTCAGCTGGACTGTTGCAACCAATGAAGATTCCTAAGTGGAAGTGGGAAAAGGTAGGCATGGATTTTATAGTGGGTTTACCTCGTACTCAGAGAGGATATGATTCAATGGGTAATAGTAGATCGGTTGACTAAAGTTGCTCACTTCTTGCCAGTCAAAACCACTAATAAAAGAGCTCAGTTAGTAGAATTATATATGAAGAGGATAGTATGTTTGCATGGAGTGCCTAAGAAGATCGTATCTGATAGAGGAACTTAGTTCACCTCTACCTTTTGGAAGAAAGTGCATGATTCCTTGGGTACAAAACTGAATTTTAGTACAGCCTATCGTCCTCAGATAGATGGACAGACTGAGAGGATCAATCAGATACTAGAAGATATGTTGAGAGCTTGTGCTTTACAGTATGGAACCAGTTGGGACAAGAGTTTGCCATATGCAGAGTTTTCCTACAACAGCAGTTATCAGCAAAGTGTTTAAATGGCACCATTTGAGGCATTATATGGTCATAAGTGTAGAACACCTCTATTTTGGAATCAAACAGGAGAGACTCAGGTGTTTGGTCTAGATGTGCTTAGACATGCAGAACAACAAGTATGGATCATTCGGGATAATCTGAGAGTTGCTCAGTCTCGTCAGAAAAGCTATGCATATACACGTAGGAGAGAACTAGCTTTCGAGGAAGGTGACTATGTCTATCTGAAAGTGTCACCTATGAGGAGTGTGAAGAGATTTAATATGAAAGGAAAGCTAGCTCCTAGGTATGTTGGTCCGTTTAAAGTTTTGCAAAGGTGTGGAGAAGTAGCTTATCAGTTGGAATTGCCTGAGAGTTTGTCCGGTGCGCATGATGTGTTCCATATATCACAACTCAATAAGTGTTTGCAGGTACCTGAAGAACAAATACAATTGGAAGAGCTTACTGTAAAAGAAGATCTCACATATGAGGAATATCCGGTTAAGATTTTGGAAACAACTCAGAGAGTCACTAGAAGTCAGATTATTAGAATGTGCAAAGTGCAATGGAACTGATATTCGGAAGCAGAGGCAACTTGGGAAAGATAGGATGATCTGAGAAAATCATACCCACAATTGTTTGAGTAAGCACTGATCAATCTCGAGGACGAGATTATTTTGAGGGAGGTAGAGTTTGTAACACCCAAAATTTGATTTTCAATTAATAGGATTTAATTTGATTTATGTAAGTATTTTTGTGAGCATTTAAATTAGTAAATAAATAAATTTTGTTGAAATAAAAATTTATCATAAGGTTAGAAACTTGTTTATGCATTCATGCTGGAGCATATTCTATTTTCATTTTTGTACTGTGTGTTGTTTTAATTTAAATGAATTCAAAGCCTCTTTTGAAAAGGGATATGGAAAGAAATAAAAAAATAGAGAAAGAGAGAAGGCTTACCTGTTTGGCGAAGGCCCCTGAACCCTCCCCAGCTGAAGCCCAGCTCGGCGCCCCCTCCATTCGCGGCCCAGCAAGCAGGTCGGCCTAGTTCTTGGACTGGCCGCACGCACCTCCCTCCCCTCTCTATTTCTTTCGCTGACGATAGGGTCCCACTCGTCAGCCGGGTACATCCCCTCTTCCTTGACCTATGACCGGACTCAAGCGTGTGGGCGAAATCAGCACCCCGATCCCGGTTCCTCGAGATTTCCTTTTCCCCACGCCAACGAAGCAGCATATAAGTTCCCTGGCACCCTCCATGCACTCCATTCCCATCTACAACCTCCTGGGAAACCCTAGCCACCATTGACGCCGAGGAACGGATCTCACTGACGAACGAGCTCACCGCCGCCATGGAACTCCCTGTTCGTGGCCGTGTTAGCGAAATTAAGACCGTGCCGAGCTCTGGGTTGAGATGACGAAGATTCTGAGCCTTTCCTTTTGCTCTCTACCGCACTCTATTGCTCTCATATGGCCGCCAAACTTCACAGTACGCCGAGCTCCGCCCCAACGAAGTCTGCTCTCACGCTGAATCCTTCCCGCCTTTGATTTTGCCCTAGGTAAGATCCCCTTGAGTTTTCCTCCTTCCCATGCAATTCCCAAGTCAAACCGAGGCTGGAAACTTTGTTTGGTGAAGCTCCGGCAAGGGTCTTCAATGGCGCCGCTGCGGTAACACTGTTCTGGTGGCCGACCGGCCGGTTCTCCCCCGAGATGAAATCCTGACCGTCGGTTAGAGATCTAAAAGCCAGGAAAGAACGGTACCCCTTCAGGGTAAATTTTGCTAAAGAGACCCTGGGTTGTTTCCATATCCAACTCGTAGTCCAATACGTATTACCTAAACTACGTCTTCTCAGTACTAAAAGCGTAAACAGCCCGGCTAAGTTCAAAATACATTTTCCAGTATTTACAAAAATGCCATTGATTTTATAATGCTTATGAAATGCTCATTTTAACTCCGATTTGACCCATTCAAATTGTGTTAGGTTCGTATTTGTGAGCTCTACTTGTTAGTATCACTATATTTTCAGTTTCTAACTTTTTAATTTCGTGGTACTATTTAATTAATTATTATTCTATAGGAAATCTTAGAAAATTCATAACTTCTACATTTTAATTCTGATTTTCGTGATCTTTATGTCTGTGTGATCGTAGCACTGCGTAGAATTTTTTTATAAACTTTTACATTTGTTTAATCACTGTTGGTGTATTGTTCTAATTATAGCTTGTTTGCTTTGTGTTTGATTGTCTCCATTGGAATGCGTGTTGTTGATTGATGATTGAGTTTAGACGGTGAGCCATACGTTGGTGATCAAGGCCAATCTTCGACCATCAGGAAAAAGGAAAGCTTTGATCAAGGCAAGTGTAAGTTGGGAATGTCCTTGTTACGTACACACTTTTAATACATATATCATATGTATATGTCCACCTTGACAACCATAGTGAAAGCATACATGATTGTTATCTTGAATTCCTTGATACCTATTTGGATATGCATTTGGGTAGTTCTTGCTAGTGTTTGATTATAATCCATGATCTTGTAACATGAATATTTGAATATGCAATAAACAATAAAATAAGCTTTCTAGCAACATGAACTTAAAGGGTGGAAAGAACTCTAGCTTTTGCTAGATTGATCTTAACCCTCCATAAGGACTTATCCCTTGGCAAAAGCTGGGACAACTCGTACAACCATGAGGGCTATATGTCTCTGGTTTTGGCTCAGTATGAGGACCTTTTCTAGCTTGTTATTAAATGGCGTAAGAATGGCTAGACACGTTGGGTATAGTGCGGCCTCTGTCGGTGTGTATAGGCTGCGAGTTATGTGCCATGGAAGGGGGGCTCTATATCTGCCTACCGAGTGAATCTAATGGCCCTAACTTGTGAGACGAACCTTTGAAAGACTTTATAGTGAACCCTACCGACTTTCCTTGGAAGTGAGCTAAGAGGTCGATGGGCCTCAGGTGAAAGGGTAAATCATGACTCATGGGTAAAGATGTACAACCTCTGCAGAGTGTTAAATCTGGTTTACTAGCCGTGCCCACGGATATGGGCGGCCCGAAAAACTGACGAAATAGATGGACACTGATGAACATGACTAATGATGATAAATAATGGTTTGTTATGATGTTTATATGTGTTATTCTTTATTCTTGTATACATTGAACATGTGGTTATGGGATATACTATGCTACCTTGACAATTGCTATCTAAAAATGAACATACTACATACATATAAAAGCTAAATGCAGTAAAACCAGTGTCAGCTTGTTGAGCCTCATGAACCCCTGGTTATACTTGTTGTGTATGATATGTGCTCACTCTTGCTATTTCCCAACACCTCAGGATGTGCTAAAGAATATGACTGAGAGGGGGACTACCGTTATGAGTACTAGGCTTAGAGTCAACCAGTTGACACTGTCCCTGTGTGGTGCTTCTGTCGAGAGTATCTTTATTTGTTTAAGACTATGTAATGATTATTATTCCGCTATGTAATAAACATTGTGATGGTACTATTTGAGATTTGTCAACTTATGTGTGCGACTGTTTCTAGGGCGCACATAAGCCTTTTATGCACTCTATTTCGTTCTTGAAATTTGGGTGTGACAGTAAGCATTATGGTTTCCCTGTCTTCGGAATAGGTCATCTAAAAAGGAAGTTAAGATAAAACCAAATTGTATGACCAATGAGAATAAGAAGAGGAAGGCAAAATCACTAGAGCTTGTATTGGAAGGCGATCAACACTCAAATTCTAAGTTGTCACATTTAGCTTTGAATTCTTGTCAAAAAATCCAAACCTTGGAGATGAAGAAGCTCCTCAAGCTAACACCACTACTTAGGAGGTATGCATAGATGGGTGGACAATCACTTATAAACAGTTTCAACCTCGAAGGATCAAGCAAAAGGAAGAAAACTAATCAGACAAGGATAAATCTTTGGAGTCAGCGAGCTGATAACACACCGAGCAACACTTCAGTGGAAAATAACATCACAAAGGATCTAGAAGGTGTTATCACTGTCGATAGGAAGGACATTATATAAAAACTTGTCTATAAAAGAATCAATAGATGCATCATGAAAGTAGCCACACCGAGTTTAAGATATATCCCCTTGTGTAATAAAAATGCTAGTAGCAAAAGTACAGTTTGTGTGCCTTGTGAACCTTTACTGCTTGGTTGAATTGTCTTTATGTTTACGCTTGATTTGGATCCTTGTAATGAGTTCCATGCCTTGTGAACCTTTACTGCTTGGTTGAATTGTCTTTATGTTTACGCTTGATTTGGATCTTTGTAATGAGTTCCATGATCTTGTGGGTTTACTCCATTATTTCATTTAATTTTGTAGGTCTATGGTATAAGGATTAATGAAATCAATAGTTAGGTTTCGGTTTTCTCTTGTTATCTTATTGCTGCCTTTCCAGAGTATCCCATATTTATCAATTTTCGTCTCTATTCTAGTATGACCAAAAATCATCAGAAAATTCTGGATAATAGTGTACTTTAGTATCTTTCTCTGACCACAAAAATCACCCTCATAACTGTTATGGTTTGGAAGTTACAAAAATCACAAGAGGATACAACTGTGCTGCAAGGAATCTGGACCAGTTTCGGTTATGTACTATTTAGACAAACTTAACTGCAGAATTTTGGGAAAGTGTTCTGTACTAAAGTTGTAGAAAATTTGCTAAGCTTTCCAAAGGCGTAAGCTGCAACATTGTCAGATTAATAGAACCTGAGTTATGACATATACAATTTGATGCTTCTGCACAGTTTCAAAGTCTGGACAGTTCTGGTATTTCTTATTTTCAGCCGAATTAACTTCAGAATCTGGGAAATAGTTATATACAAAAGTTGTACTGGACTTCATAAGCTTTTCAATCATATAAGGATCGTCACTATATGATTTATGTAGCTCGAGATTTGACTGCTACAATTTGCTGCGTCTGTGCTGAAACCATATCTAGATGGATTATATGCTTGGCTGTTTTACCTAAACTTAAATACAGAACCTAAGGAAGTCTTCTATAAGAAAGTTGTAAGGAATTTGATAAGCTTTATAACAGTATAAGCTTCAACTCTATTGGATTAACAGAACAAGAGTTATATGTGTTTTACTGTGCTGGTGTTTTTCAGGATACTTTTTGTTCTTTTGCACATAAGCTCTTTGGGATGTGAAGTTCTCAATGCTAGTTAACTTGTCTGGAAAAAGGTGCAAGCTACCCTTCTTGTGTCCCCTAGTTGATTCTTAAGGGGGTAGCTTAGTTAAAGGAGTTACAAGGAGAAGGATTTGTTAATGTTGGATCATTTGTAAGGACCTCAAGTGTTTGGTAAGTTGGTTTTTGTTTCTAGATATCTTCCCATTTGGAGTGAGATAATATCAATGGAGGTATACATCATTGCTAATACTCATGGTTTGGGAGTTGTGCTTATGAGGATTAGCTAACACCAAAGTCTATGAAGTTATATGTACCATGTGAGAATGAAGCAACTCAACTATGATAAAGGTACTAATAGTTGGAACTTAGTGGAGAAACCAACTTTGGATCAAGAGACTCGGTACATTCATTTTGAAAGCCTATATGATGGGTAGTGCCTAAAAAGGATATGAGAGCTAGTCCCTAGTGTCCCCCAATATTGAGAATTGTCTCTTGAGATACCCCATGATTATGATCATCTAGCCTTGCTCATGTTACTGATGATGGTCACTTGAGGACATTAAGTATAGTGACCCATGAATTAGGAGTCCTATATGACACCTTTCACTGATATGTGAGAAGAGACTCATGTTCCTACCGTTGAAGGATGTTATGAGTATGATGAAGTTAAGTACCATCAAAAAGATAATGTTGAAGAGCAATTTGGGAGTGAATCAAGTCAGAATCCACAATGACAAAAGCAAAAAAGGAAAGGCCGTAAGAAGCCTGCTCATGGAAGTAAAGCACAACAAAAGTATATCAACGGAATACTGAGCAATGTGGATAGGCATAACATTCATGGAACTGCCAAAGTGGTGGGTGGTTATATTCAAATAAGCTTAGTACATGCTTTTGATCTGTTGACCATAGTGCTTTGCATTCTTTCATTTTCGCCAACATAGTAGAGATGGATAAGATGGTGAAGTGTCCAACAAGGATGCCTTTGTTAGTTCAAATCATAGGAGAAGTAGAGGCAGATCACATATGCTCAAATGTCAATCTTGTCATAAACAAGAAAAACTTCATTGTAGACCTCATTGTGTTAGGGTCACTCGATATTCCTGTAGTACTTGGTATTGGATGGTTGTGTGCACACAAAGGAGTAATTCATGGTACCTAGTGCACAGTGCTCTTACTAGCACCATCAGGGAAAAGAGTTGAGTATCACAGTGGTCAATTCCTCCCAAAGAAGGCAAATGCAAATTAAGTTTCCATGTCTCTTTGAGTTGTAAGCCAAAACGTTAGTAGTCCACATGGACTTTGGTCATTTATGAATAATAGTCACTCAATGATAATTTTGTTCACAAGTCGTGACTCTGAGACATAAGTATTTAAGTTGGTATGCAAGTTGTAAAGTTGATAAAAAAGTTATCAAGATCTTTTTTTGTTGGTACGACAAGTGGGCCCCGTGCCACAAAATGTCGACAGGTGGACCCTACAAGTCAGTGAGTTTCCTTTCTTCCCCTCCAGCACTATGTCTCAAATTTTTTGCAGAACCATTATTTTGGAGTGTTTTTATAAGTTTTCAGAATAAAACTCAGAGCTTAATTGTATGACACCCTCAAGTCTCTCAATATATATGGTATTTATGGTTCTCTCTTGAGGCATTAATGATGCTATGCCTCCGTCCTTTGGTGAACAGTTGTGTCTCTTGGAGACATCTCTTCACTTGAATATATTCTATGAGATCAAATGAAAGATGATTACATTCACTTTTAACAAGAACCACCTTACCAATTATTTTAACGGACGCAGCCAAACAATCATGTACATACAGGCCCAAAAAAAGCAATCACTTACGGTTTAAGTGTTAGTTAATCAAAAACAAAGCAAGCACGTTCAGCCCAAAACAAAGCAAGCACGTACGGACTAAGCGCCTGTTGCTGAAAAAATAGGTTAGTTTTTCTGCCTTATGTCCATTTAACGATCACTAGTACACAGAGGTTCTAAGCCGGCGGGGGTAAAACATTACTACAGGCGGTTTTAGTTATAATGTGCCTGTGTTGAAAATTTGTACGGCTAGAATTGAAAACCGCCTGTATAAAAGGCTCAGTACAGGCGGTTACATATTATGTGAACCGCCTGTGTTAATAGATTTACACAGCCGGTTCACATAACTGAACCGCCTGTGTAAATGGTCCATTTACACAGGCGGTTCAGTTATGTGAACCGCCTGTATTAATGGATTTACACAGGCGGTTCACATAACAAACCGCCTGTGATTTATCTTCCTATAAATACCACCAACCCCTTCTTCCTCCTCGGGCAGAACTGTAGCTCACAGCCACCTTCCATTGCAGCCCATCTTGGAGGTCCAGATTTTTCAAAATACAAGGGGGGAGATTTTGATCTTCATTTCTTGGACGGAGGTGGCTAAGAAAGGTTAGTTTGTGCCTCTAATGCCTCTTTTTGTGCCCTCTTGCTCAATTTGAGCTACTTTTTGGATCTAGGGTTTCACCATGAGAGGGAGAGAGTAGAATAGCTAGGTATGGTCTATTTTGCTCAAATAAAGTT
>Ga0182004_10003536_pt1 | contig 12430 bp, 12 predicted proteins | sample Sormic07211540_1_FD_120479 | JGI IMG/M metagenome (GOLD analysis project Ga0182004, IMG submission 120479) | Endophyte microbial communities from Sorghum bicolor roots, Mead, Nebraska, USA - 072115-40_1 MetaG | ecosystem: Host-associated > Plants > Roots > Unclassified | place: USA: Nebraska... | reverse complement strand
TTAAATAATTCTTCCTCCGGGCAGTGCACATGATTTGCAATGCTAACTGGTACACAACGTCAAGACATGTCCATTTCTTAGTCAGCATAAGCAACACAAACATTCATCAGTCAGCTCCGAACCTATCTCATTGTCAAACATTACGTTCAGCCCACAGGCTAGTCCCCACATTTCATCACAACTTCCCTTCAATATTACTCATCCTCTTCCACCTCTACTTCTTCCTTCTCGTAATCGGTGTCAGACCCTTCTTCGTCTCCAAAAGGATCCTCATCGTTGCGATCATCATCCTCGTCCTCGGAAAATTCATCAGGATAATCGAAAAGCGGATTGTCTTCAGCTGCATATTCGGTATGGAAAGAGCTTCAGCTAATCCAAGTAGCTATAGATCTCACTGATTAGTTAGGAGAAAATTAATGATGGTATAATTACCATTTGAATCATCTGTGTCATACGGGCAATCTTCGTAGCATTCGTCTTCTCCATCATCCACTTGTAACCTTATGTAACAAGACCACTTGTTAAGACACTCTCACATGAACTGAATTGAATAAAACACATGTGATTCATGTTTATTATTCACCTTGGATATGAAGCTGCTGACGTGGCCTCCATGTTTGTATCATCCACCTCCTTGACAGTATAGATATCATAGACTTCAGAATCTGCTAAACAGCAAATTTAGATTTTAGACTCATCAAAACTCAAAACTAATGCTGGAGCTAAACTGCTCACCGTTACTACTCGGCCGCTAGTACTAATACTAGAGTTTGAAATCACTTTCTATTACAGTTAATAAAGAAAGCACCAAGAACCCTTCCATTACTGTTGAGAGCATCTCAAGGCAAGAAGTTTCAATACCTTCTGATTGTGCCAATGAAATTATATCTGCCTCAATTTCCTCTGCAGTTGATGGCAAGTACTTGCGTAGAAGCGGAAGAAAGTTGCATAGAACAGCACCCTCTTCGAAAGAGGTAATCCTGCAGGGAATATTGTAAGGAACATGAAACAATGCAACTCTACATTCCAAATGACCTGATAAGTTGTCAGAAATCAAGACTTGCCGTGGTTCTGCTGGATGCTTCTCATCATCAGGATCTACTTGGACAGCATCATAAAGGTGGCATATTTCTCTCAATGAATCATCAGCATCATCCTTTTCTCCTTTTCGACTCTTCCATATTTGTGCAAACCGAGCATTTCTTCCCATATCCTATACAGGGTCAATGAACAAAACTCCATGAATAAGAGTGCATGAAAAAGAACAGCATGGAATTTACAGAGAAGTTAAATGAAAAGGTATCACAGTTTTCTATTCTCAGGATAATTAGGGAATACCACTTCCCTCATGAAATCCTAATACACAATCCAACACTACAAGGTACATGCTATATCAACTCCTGAAAACTATCCATATTCGGATATTCCATAATGGACCAAAATGATCACTTGGGAAAATCAAATATGTCTCTCCTAAAGAACCTGACAACCACATTATTTAAAACATCAACACAAGTAGTGTCCAGTGCCATCCATCAATATACACAAGTGTACCTAGGTTTCCAGGTTTGGTAATGTAGAGCATGCAATAGTTAATTTAGCATGTAAACCTTTTACTAGCTAAATCTGCATATCTAGATTTCTATGTGCTTGTGATAAAGGAATGTTCCCAGAGTCTAATTCCCAACCAATAACATTATTTGGGAATTGGGGTGCAGCACTGCTAGCGTAGATTTGTTAACCTGGTTGTTCCCACAAGATTATGTTGCAATCAGGCTCAACATGGATAATCTGTGGTGAGAAGCTAAAACCAATTCACATATACTCGCAGGTGAGGTGTGACATACAAAATTCAACAAGAATGCAGAAGTAGCAATGATGTAAGCACTTAAAAATCCATACTAAATCATTATTGTGGAAGCACTCTAGAACTAGTCAATAAATCATGTGCCAATCAGAGTATGGGAAAGAAACTAAATACTAGACTATGCAGAACAAACAAAGTGCATAATGGAAAAGACAATTTAACCCTGGCGAAATAGAATAGGAAAATATTTTGCAAGTTAAAAGTGGTAATTGGTGAATGACGTGCTGAAAATCTGCATAGAAAATTACACAGACCCTTAGTTTCCTCCTATAGTTAATTATATGCTTGGGTTACAGCCATTTCATGATATGCACCAAATATAAAATTCATTGTCCCTTTAGTACTTGCACAAACTTGAGAAGAAGGAATTGGCTGCAGTCAGAAACTCATAATAATATGATATGTACCTCATGCCTCTGTCTGGCTGCTGATCGTAGCTGCTCTGGTTTCTGTTCGCACAAAGAAGGCCCGCTTTAGTATTTAACCGATTGAATTCATTTAAACAGCTACAAATATGAAAAACACTATTTGCCTAATAGTAAAGGTTAGTGCCAACAAAGTTCCAGGAGAAAATTAAAAGGTTTAGTTATTGCATAATCCTCGTGGAAACCAGTGAACACAAAAAATTATGCAGTACACAGCGTCAGTTTCGCTTACATTGTCTTGCTTGATTTTGTCATTCCACTCCTTTGTCTTGCTCTTTATCTCCTTGGCATTTGAGTCAGCAAGCTGCAGAAACAAATGGAATTGTTTATATATAACTACATAAGTGTTATGCATCTGACATATGGAACAAGTAATGCCCAACCATTTGTGTAACCATGTTTGAGTGCATGACAGAAACAGACTTCTGCTTCCATTATAACGATGATGAATAGTGAAGGTACGAACGACAACATTCTTTTCTATTTCAAGAAGCTGTTCAGCTGCAGCACTTAAACTCCAGAAATGCATTAAAATGCAGCGATAAAGATTACATATGATTTATATAGAATCCGCAGAGAATAAAATTAGGAACAAGTCCAATGACGTGGTAGTATGACTGAACACATAGGAGAAATGAAACATGATCAGAAATTTGACCACAGACTAAGAAACAGTCATGCCATGCCAAATGCTGAAGCTATGCCATGCCAAATGCTGAATCTGGATGCCAATCCAGCTTATAACAAGAAATAAATAAGAAACAGACAAGCGAAAAGGAAAGTTACATTACCAAAAGAGATTGTAAAACATCTTCAACAGCTTCAGAATGGTGTACTGTCTCGATGTGTTGGACAAGAAGCTTCTTAACTCGTGGTTCCTCCGAAGCTGTGGGCACGGGGAGCAAGTAAATCAATTTGCAGGTGAAGGTGGCACTTACACTTTTTTCTTTCAATTGTGATCTATAATTGTTCGTCCCAATAAGTGGAATTTGATCTCATATCAGGCATAGTATCGATGCAAGGTGACAAATTCGTATGGACAAGTATCATGGCATCCAGCAGACAGGACAATCTTGCGTTTCCGGGTAATTTCGCATGAGCAAGTTACTGAAAATGTACGGAATGAACCATCCTCTAGTATCAGTGACAGATTGTATCCTTTTTTTTTTTTGGCTCGTGTACCTTTGGCACTGGCAGAGGAGGACGATGAGGAGGGTTCGGAGATGGAGAGGCGGGAGAAATCGAGCATCGCCTTCTTGGCCGGCCTCTCATTAATCTCGAGCCCTGATAATAGAGCAGAAAGAAAAAAAGATTTCAAAACATTCCTTGTACCTTTATTGAGTGGAAATTCTCAAGGGGAAAGGAAGGAGCTCACAGAAGGCGTCTGGGCGGGTCTGCGAGGGCTTGCGCTTGATCCGGACGACGATGGGCTTCTCCCTCGCCGCGGGCCCCGGGGTGGACGTCTCGCCGGCGTCCGCAGACGCCATGACCGGCGGTTGGGTAGGTTTTTTTTTTAACTAGTTGGGTAGGGTTTTACCCCCAGGCACAGGCAGCGCGCGGCGTAACGTCCCTTCTCTTCAAATCTCTTCTAGCTCTGCCTGACAAAATGGTTATTATAGGACTCCAATTATTATGGCTTCTCTCAAATAGGACTCTAATATTTATTTCTCCCAAATAGGATTCTAAACATTGTTTGTAAGCTATAACGACATTTTAATACAATTAATCATGTTTTAAGTCCTAAATACATGTATTTGGCCATGACATGACTCTTTTTTGTCCCTAGACCTTACTAACGTGGTCTGTTTGTGTTTGAACCCTGTAAGTGTAAAAGGCGAAGAGCGCTGGATGACTATATCCTGTTCAATTCACCATACACCTGATATTCAGTTTGGCTTCATTTATTCAGAGCATGTAACAAACGCATGTCATGGTTAGATTGTGCCTTCAGGCTGTCGGTGAACTTGGTGCCGAGCGAGCTCCAAGGTCCCTGGCTGCACAGGCGCCGGGTTGCCGGCCCTGGTAGCGACGAGCCGCAACGAGCGCTGGGGTGCAGGGTTGCCCCTTCTGTATGGTCGGCCATGGCCGTGGTCAGAGCTCGAACTTGTGTAGTCGACAGCGAGGAAGAAACGTATGACGAAGACACAGGTCGATCGAAGGTGCGGCGGCGGAGGACCACGTTAGTAAGGCCTAGGGCAAAAGAGTCATGCCATGGCCGAATACATGTATTTAGCACTTAAAATATGGTTCATTGTATTAAAATGTTATTAGAGCTTACAAATAATGTTTGGAGTCCTATTTGAGAGAAACAAATATTTGCAGTCCTATTTGGGAGAAACACAACGATTGGAGTCCTATAATAGCCATTTTCTCGCTCTGCGTCGTGCTTCAGGATTCGTGGGTTATTATAACGTCTCTCCTCTTATAACGCGAATTTATTAAGACTAGTTAATCTGTTATTAATAACATATTATTGTAACACCACATTATTAAATTATAGACGAATTAGATTTAAGAAATTCGTCTTGTAAATTAGTCACAATATATATAATTAATTATTTTTAGTTTATATTTAATACTTCGTCTAAAGGGCTAAACTTTAAGGGGAAACTAAACAAGGCCTTAATAAATAATGGCACCCTTAATCTCTTCAATAAAAAAGGAAAAAAGAAATGAAAGATAATGGTGTTTTTTTAGATACATTTAAAATTGAATCAATGAAAAGCTCCCCAAAATACCCTGTCACTATGTATGATTCTCAAGACCGCCCATGGCCTATCCAACACAAAATTGAACGGAACATACAATTGTTTAGGTGAGCCTGGAAAGGTAATCCTAGCTTACGATATGTTTGGGATCACTTTGCTCTAGGTTTTTTTATCTGTATTGTATATTTTTTAGCGAAATAGGTGTCACTTCACAAGTAAAAAAGAAGTGGAATTATGAAAGCATCTAAAGAAATGTTCAAGTTTTTGTAGAGTTACTCTATGGTGAAATTTACATAGCAAAGTTGATGGAGCGACGAATACCCTTAATGGCTGATGATGGCCTCCATCATCTATTCGTTTTTTTTCTAATTTTATTTAGAGAAAAGGTTTCATCGGTTTCCATTTTGTTATTCCAAATCTTGCCTTTCATGGTTCTCATTTGTGCAGGTGATTTTCGCAAAGCTCTTCCTTGCATTAGTAAAGGATAATAAGAATAATGTATGATGTTTTGCTCTTTAAGGGCCACCCAATAAACATGTGGTGCTAGAACATAAAGAAAAATGAACAGCCCAAACTGCAAAAGTGAAAGAGATGAATAAAAATATGATTAGGAGAACAACTCCAAGAAATTTGGATTATCACTCGCATTCAGCAAATTTTAAATATATATGGTCCAACAGGTTTATTTTTTTAAGGCAAAAACTGTAGGGAGATCCCCACAGCACTTCATTTTTGTATTTATAAAGGAGAAAGAGATACTTACAAGGGGGAACAAACTGTGCTTAACTATAAGCATCTAACCAGAAACAAAAAGCAGACCGAAGGTCATCTCTAAATCTAAGGGATTGAAGGTGACACTGGTTTTTGAAGTTACTGAACCAGGTTCCAACAGGTTTATTGTCTCCACCTCTAAAATACTCTATCACTTTACTCCTTGTCTATCGCCATGATCTCCACTTCATGCTTCATCTCTTTGTGATCATGTGGCCACCTTTCCATGCCACATTGCACCTTCATCACATGTGTTGCTATACCTAACTCAAATCACTTAGACACAAAGCATTAGTAACTTAATGTCATTAATTACCAAAACCAATATCCTAAGATGATACTAAATAGAAGGATTTTATCTCAACGTCCATGAATGCGAAATCATAGATCAAACTAACAAATTGGCAATCTTCAGTGCTATCATAGTATTCGCTAAGTTCATAGACTACACACAGAATTTAAAGAGCTTAAAGGAGCATGAGTCATATATTCTGCTTATGTGTTTTCTTGCCAATGTTGGATATCTTTTTTCAACAACTCAAGTCCAACCCATCAGGGCCCTTAAAGGTTCTAACCACGGAGCACAAAGATTTCAAAAACACATAGTTTTTCCTAAAAAAAACAAACTTTCCTGATGGAAAACGCAAACCTGCTGGTCTTTAATTGGGCAAACCCCACATAGCTCCAAGATGCTGGTCTCTAACTAGAAAAGTAAATGTTTGAGCTTGAAAAGCTTAGTCCGGTGGGATCGTAAAAGCTTATTTGGATAAGTTGTATTATTAAACCAGACAAAGCAACAAGTGATAAAACCAAAAAACAAATACAACACCTAGATTATAAGACAAAGGAAGCTTTGTCAAACCATACAAAGGCCTTGTTTAGTTTATCTCAAAAATCAAAAAGTTTTTAAGATTTTCCATCACATCAAATCTTGCGGCACATGCATAAAACATTAAATATAGATAAAAACAAAAACTAATTACACAGTTTAGCTGTAAATCGCGAGACGAATCTTTTGATCCTAGTTCATCCATAATTAGATAATATTTGTCACAAACAAACAAAAGTACTACAGTCCATCTAAACAACCAAATAACCAAATGCATGTCGAGTCCATACAAAGGGTTTATTAAGATATGGCAAATTTCGCTAAGTACACAAATGAAAGGCAACGACGACGGAAGTTCTCGTTCACTTCTTCCCGTCCCATCGTGCACTCGACTTCTCTTCGGGACTCGAATCCAAATCGAAAGATTATTCGCGGGGAGCACGCGCTGGTTTGGAGTTGGATAGCCTCACGAAGATGAGAAAACTCAAGATCCGATCCAAACAGCGAGGGGGGCGAGGAGCAGGACAGAAGAGAGACCGGTGGAGAGAGAACCGACAGGAAGAGACGCTTAGTCTGATTTCTCGTCCCTTTCTCCTTGCATCTCCTGCGAGATAGAGAGAAGCATCGTCCGCCATGGGGCTGCTGGATCTGATGCGCCTCATGCCCACGAATTGCCAGCGGGACCAGCAGCGCCGCCGCCGGCAAGCCAAGGCCCAAGCCCGTGGTAAGCACTCTCCACTTGATTAGCTTCCTCCCCGACCTGCACAGCTTGTTGCTCTTTAGTCTCTGCTTAGTAATTAGTGGATACACATGTTGTGTCCTTTTCGTGGTCCATCTTGTTTCGATTTTGCTGTATCTATACAAAAAAAAAAAATCATGTTTTTATTGGGTGCAAAGAGAATCAGGTTAGCAGGGAGGCTAATTTTTTCCTTTTTATGTAAAAAAAAAACTAGTAACAGTAAGGTCCTAATCTAGAGGCCAGAAGGCATTTTCAAGACTTTTTATTACCTCGATGTAATGCTCGTGAAAATTATTAGAATCTCCCTTTATCGAGAAAATGTGTTTTATCCAAGAGTATATGACTGCAATGGGCTGGTGGCCTCCACCTTCTTCTTCTTCTTCCTCTCTCTCTTGAACTAGATTTAGGGCCTGTTTGGATACAAGGGCTAATTGCTAGCTAGCTAAAAATTAGACAAAATTAACTCGCATCCAAATAGGAGGACTAATATGTGAGCTAATTTTTCAGGGAAAGTCTTCAACTCGTTGGTACCCAACTAGGTAGCCAATTGTAGCTAAGTTGGGCTAATTTTTAGCCCCAACTATTAACTAGCCATGTGTATCCAAAACAGGCCCTTATGTACTTTGGAACAGGCCGGTCTGCTGTGCAAAAGAAAAAGAAAAGAAGCATGCTGAACTGAGTATCCCCTCTAAAACGTAAAACAAGTTATTTTTCCTTACAAATTGTTAGGGTCGTTGAACAAAAATTGGCAAGCAGAAAAATGGATTGCTTGGTGTGCGCTGGTGTGCTTGAGCTTGTTTTTTTCGCCCCTTAAATGTATTAATCATGTGTAATGCACTGCAGATGGATCCATCGCTTCACGGCTTAAAAGAAAGGGCTCACCCTGCCAACTAGATGACTATTCTCAGGGTGCTGACCTAGAGATACATTCAGGACCAAGCCTTCCAGAGGTATGGCATAAAAATGCTGATGGTGGGAGGGCTTAGTACAAGTTAAATACCACGACAACTGCTTGGATTGCACAAATTATGAAGCACAGCTAGCTAGATAAAACTTAGAAACGGATACCTTAATGCTGTAACCCTCTATTTTAGCACTGATGCACTGGAAGCTTCTCTCTTTCCATAGTGTTGCATAATTAACTTTCCATTACAAGTTGTCTCCATATAATGTTTGCTGCTAAGCATAAGAATCATCTTCGGGTCTCCAATGCATAAAGCTGTTTCTGACTGGGAGGTTCTCAGGTTATCATCGGTGACTAGACTTGCCATTACTCTTCATATTGTCTGTAACTAGCTTAGATTTAGAATCTAAAAAAAATGGTTCTTTTCTAGGAAACACAACATGTTATCTCCACTAGACCATTGCAAGCTGTATATGAGCTGCATAAACTTGCAGTATGGTATTCTTTGATCATCTCTGCACCCTGAGGATTATGTCAACGTACACTATACTGTACCTGCCAAATTATTTGATTTTATTTTGTCATACCGAGGCTTTCTGGCTGTTTAAATATTAAGATTTCCCTATTGGTACCCTAAGCAAAGTGCATGTTCATTTCTATTCCTTTGCTGCCATCTATTTAACATGTTATTATAAGATTAATCATCATTCTGTCCATCTTATTTCATTATTTGGCACGAAGGTGTGGGTGTACGCCTAGACCACCCAAGTTCAAGGCCTCATCAAGGCGAATTTGGGTTCCTATTGCTTCTTCAGTAGAAAGTCACCTAGCTTCTCCTTGGTTGGTTTAGTTATTTTATCTTATTTGGCATTAAACACTGAACATTTCATTGCTGATTTGGCAAGAGTATATTTTTCTTGTAAAAGTCATCAAGTAAGTAGTAGTCAGGCTCAGGCACATAGCACTGGACTTGGGTGGGTTACAAGTATTCCGGACATTACTCATACTTTTTCCTTCCATATTAGGTCAGCCATTGCCTTTACAATTTCAGTGTTGAACTTCTATCCCATGCTTGTCCATGTAGGACATGTGGCATCATATACATTCCCTGATGCCAATGCGAGACGCTGCCCGAGTTGCCTGTGTCTCTCGTTCCTTTCTACATTCCTGGAGATGCCATCCCAACCTCAGTTTCAGCAAGAACACATTAGGCTTGAATAAAAATGCATTTCAAGAGGACAAATCCGCTCGAGTTTTCTATATTAAAGTTGACCACATTCTGCGAAAGCACTTAGGCGTTGTGAAGAAACTCAAGATCCAGATTGATTCAGATTACAGTGCAAAGGACTCTTGTTATCTCAACAATTGGCTTCAGACTGCTGTTACACCAGGGATTGAAGAGCTCACACTTATACTAATCCCACATGATGCAAAGTACACTTTCCCATGCTCAATTTTGTCAAATGGGAGTGGGGACACAATCCAACACCTTCACCTTGGCAACTGTTCCTTTCATCCAACAGTCACATTTGGTGGCTTAAGAAGTCTCACAAGATTGCATCTTTGTCACGTGTGCATTACGGGGGACGAGTTAGGGTTCCTTCTTTCCCATTCTCCTGCTTTGGAGCGGTTGGAACTCAAGTGCTGCAATAAGATAGTTCGTCTGAAGGTACCTCACCTACTGCAGCGGCTCAGCTACCTGGAGGTGACCGGGTGCACCAAGCTGAAATTTATAGACAATGAAGCACCGAACGTTTCCAGTTTTGCATTCGGAGGAGAAAACACAGTACATCTATCACTTGGAGAAACTTCGCAAATCAAGAGCCTAAGTATGAACCGCCCTGGTTCAGTTTTTTATGCTCGTGCTGAACTTCCATCCAGCATGCCAAATCTTGAAGCTCTTACCATATATTCACAGGAAGAGGTACGAGAACTTTAGCTTACTGCTGACTAGTGATTGACATATCTTATGATATACAACAAGTCTATAGCTTAATATACATATAAAAAAATACAAGCTTATGGTTTTCTTATAGAAAAATGAGTTTATGGCTTGGGGCATAACTATTCTGACCTATTTATGCAGATGGCCCATGCACCAATGCTGCGTAGCAAATTCATCCACCTCAGGCACTTGAGCATGGTTCTTACTGGAGCACTCCTTTACCCGATCTATGATTATTTGTCCTTGGCTTCCTTTTTAGATGCTGCTCCTTCTCTGGAGACTTTCGACTTGGATGTGAGTTGCCATTCATACTGTTATGATATTATTATAGTTGTGGTTGAACATGACTTAAATGTGTCCTGAATCGTAGTTATGGCAGCGAGACATGGAGAATGCTTCGGTTTTTGCAGATCCTGCAGATCTGAGACAGATGCGAGAACTGCAGCATCACAACCTTAGGAGTTTGAGGATCACAGGATTTAGCTCTGTGAAGAGCTTGGTTGAGCTGACATGCAATATTCTTGAGAGTATAACGTCACTTGAGCGCTTGACATTGGAGTCCACTCAAAGCGTTCTCAGGTGTTCTGACCGTGGCAATAAATCTGGCAAATGCTTCGCACTTGATAGCGATATTCTCATGGAAGGTTACAGGGGAGTCTTGGCTATCAGAAGGTATATTGAGCCTAGGGTCCCCTCCACAGTAAAGCTGCAAGTTTTAGAGCCTTGCAGCTGCCATGCTGCTGTACTTTAGATGTCATGTTTATCTGGCTGTTCAATGTTTAATCATGTTGTTGTTGTTGCTGCTGCTGCTGCTTCTTCTCAATTATGTTGGTGTTTACATGGGTCATGCTTGTGTGTGTGTGTGTGTGTGTGTGTGTGTGTGTGTGTGTGTGTCTACAAGGCCCTGTTATTGATCCTACAGAAGAAGACGTGGGGAAGTTAGCCGAGAGAAAGTGAGGAGATGGACTCTGTAATTTTGTTGCCACTCCTCTGTTCTATGAGATTCATCTGAACCTATCCCTGTTGCTGTGCTTCCTATCCTTGATCTAATCTGGTTCGCAGCTTACAACTTGGCCTGAATGGCATCTGAACTACTATCCTCAGAATGTAAGCTTGTTGAGTTAGGACATGAGCAGTTGTGTTCAGTTTTCTATCAATCTTGAAGATTCTTCCTCCAATTGTGTTGCTGAAGGTCCAGAGTAAGAGGCTTTATGTCCGGGTTCGAATGATTTTTCCTCAGCCATTGATCACCGAATTGCAATCCTTTTTTTTACTGCCTTTATATAGACCGCATGCGTCTGTGAATGGGTGTCGACGATGAAGATTCCCAGCCCTGCCTTGAGCAGGGTGTAATCCTGCAGGAGGTGAGTAACACGTTGGGATATCATGAAGTCATGAACCGACGAGATGTGTTTAGGGTTATGTTTAGTTCCATCGAAAAGACAGAATTTGTTGTCCTTACGAGGGTCTCTTGAGGCTCTTTTGGGCTTTTTTTTTTGACCTTTTTGGGCTTTTTTGACCTTTTGATGCAAAAATACAAAATAGAGAATAACCACCTTTTTGTCATAATTTTGTATGGTATTTAGTTTTATTATGCAAAATGGTAGACCAAAATCCAAAATTTTTTGAAATTAAAGGGAAATTAAACACTCCCTAAATCAAAGAAAAGAGTTGTGGCTCAAACACCTACGTGAATCGCGAGAAATGATAAATCATCGTTCACGGAAAAGGCAAAAAAATGGAGAAAAATAGGATATTTTGAACGTAGGTTCAGCGATCTTTTTTGACTGTGGAAACAAAAAAATAACGAGTCTCAAAGGCGAACTACTTTGCTGAATTAAAAAAAGACCTATAACAATGGAAAAAAAAGTAAAACTTTTGGCGCTTGCCAATCTTGCTGCAGAGGTAAATTTTAAAAGGCTCAGGAAGGAAATTGCTGCAGAGCTAAATTTTAAAAGGTTCAGCAAGGAAAAAAAAAGCTCAGGAAGGAAATTGCTGCAGAGCAAAATTTTAAAAGGTTCAGCATGGAAAAAAAAAAGTGGCCCAGGAAGGAAATTGCTGCAGAGCAAAATTTTAAAAGGTTCAGCATGGAAAAAAAAGTGAAACATTATAGGGGTGTTGCGAGAATCGAACTCGCGACCTCTCGCACCCGAAGCGAGAATCATACCACTAGACCAAACACCCAACTGACGGTGTTTGCGTCTGTGGAGTCATACTAACTAGAGACTAAAATGGCAGCAAG
>Ga0182004_10003535_pt1 | contig 12431 bp, 15 predicted proteins | sample Sormic07211540_1_FD_120479 | JGI IMG/M metagenome (GOLD analysis project Ga0182004, IMG submission 120479) | Endophyte microbial communities from Sorghum bicolor roots, Mead, Nebraska, USA - 072115-40_1 MetaG | ecosystem: Host-associated > Plants > Roots > Unclassified | place: USA: Nebraska... | reverse complement strand
TATATATATATGCCCCAAGTCGCGTCAACAGAACCCGCCTCGATCGGGTCCGCAAGCACGCGCATTTTGTGCATCTTTTCCTGCGGGCGAGCGAGCCTTTTTCTGCCGTCGGCCAAACGATGCACGCTGGGTGATCCACGCCGCCGTACCGCCGGGGATCAGCTGTAGTAATTTGCAATCCTCCGCCCGTGCTCCTTAGATCGCGCTGCAGCCTTTTGAGTGAGCGAGCACTTGTTAATGAACACGGCAGGCATGCAGCAGCTCCGGACCGAGACACCTGATGTGCTTCAAGTACTTATATATATCCTTTTTCGTGTGTGTGTTTCTTTCTGTTCTTAGGCCTTGTTTAGTTGGCAAAATTTTGAGATTTTGGGTAATGTAGCACTTTCGTTTGTTTGTGGTAAATATTATTCAATCATAAACTAATTAGGGTCAAAAGATTCATCTCGCGATTTACAGGTAAACTGTGTAATTACTTTTTATTTTTATCTAAATTTAATACCCCATGCATGTGCCGCAAAATTCGATGTGACGGGAAATTTTGAAATTTTTTGCAAACTACACAAGGCCTTAATGACTTTGCATTGTGCTCCCCTGGCTCGGACGTCAAATCGGTCGCGCCATTTTGAGGGGTTTCCTACATGACGAGCGATCGATGATGCAGCATTGACCGTGTCAGGGTCAGGCGAACCGCACGGCCCTGATAACCAAAGTTGCCGCGCACCGGCCGTGTCGCTCGCTTTTGCATCTCTCAGTTAATTCACATTACACTCGGATCTTTCCCTTTCCCCTGGCAAGTAAAAGCACCGCAGGCAGGTCACGTACACGCGTGCTTCAAAAGAGGGCAGCTCCGGCCCGGTCGTATCGCTGCAAACATTAGTACCGGGCCCGTCAATGCGAGCGTGCATGTGCATGCATGCAACCCACTGGCCCGTGTGCACTCGCGGTCGACCTACTAGTACTACGCAGCGACGCGCAGCTTCTTTTTCATCGAGACGTGTATCAATGTACTAGTATATGGTGTACAGGGGGGGGATGGCAGGCCTGCCTTCGCCACTCGCAGCAGCGTCGGCCATGTCTCATGTGACAAAGCTGGGCACATCGGTCGGCACTTGCGCGGCACAGCAGCGTAGCAAGGGGACGACAGGCAGTGTGCAGTGGCGTTACTTGGTGGCATGGCGCGCCAGTGTCAAGCTCTCCCCGTGCTGAGGTCTCCACTGCCCGGCAAAGGTTCTGGGACCATGTACTCTTGGAGACAGTTCTTGCTCAGAGATGGATGCTTAATTCGGCATGTATTGCTGGCCTATACAAGTATGCAACTACTTGTGCAGATATTTGTTTGGAAGTCCTAGTGTATAATGTACATGTGGGAAATGGAGAAACCGGTAGGCAATAGGTAAGAACCCAATTTTGCCGATCCATTTCTGGATCATTCGACAATCGCAATCAACTTTAGCATGAAAACCGACCAAAACATGGGTGAAACATTCAAAAATGCAAAAGGAAACAAATGGGGGAAACATACATAAATGCAAAAGGAAACAAAAGCTTTCCAAGCGAACAGAACCAATGGCTAGATTACAAACAGGCCGGGCTCATACAAAGATCAATGACAGGAACACCACGCTATACACTTCGTTACAGCACGAGGATTTATCATTAGGGGAAAAGGGGAGATTTCTGTGTGATGTTTCAATGTGGAAGCATGACCATGTAAGCATGGGATGAGTCACCAAAGAAACATCATCATTATAGAGGATATTCGTACAGACTACAAAGTACCTATAAGGATTCAGGTAGTATATAGTAGTCACATGAATAACAGATCTACCTTTCAGAGTTGTCGCAAAAATGTTACATGAAACAGCCAAAAGAATATAGAAGATACACCAAACACATACCGTGCTAGGACACTAGTTTCAAGCTATTTTACAAAGTCATACTCCATTCCTAATATGGGCTTCCTCAATTGTCCTCGTCAAAATGTACTACAATGCAGACTGCATTACAATGAATCCCATTACAGCATCATCAGAGATGACTCAGATGGTCGCTGTGGCAGTGCAGGGTCAGCAGACAAGAAAACCTCCATATGGAGGAACTGTTTACCATGAACCAATGCCACCGGGAAACATATTACAAAATAGAGACTTTGTTCAAGTTAACTGACGTGTTATGTTTTGTAACTGTGTATGGAGGTCTATCAAGAAACAGTGCCTTTGGAAACTGTGGTACAAAAGAATGGGTCAACCTGACAAAACAAGTGGGATAATATCAAGAGAAGTTAGGACAGTCAATCCGTGCAGTTTATTTAGAGGATAAGCACATACCTTGGATGAATAGTGGTTATAAAAGACAACATGCACAGATGTGGGCAGCATGCATCAATCAATCGGATGCTTGTCTGTTTGCCTGGTGGTGTATTGGGCAGAAATCAGAAGCAAGGACAGGAACGCACTAGCCACAAATATAGCATCAAACCAGCGGTGGTAGAAGTCAAATTGGATATCACCACCCAAAACATCAGTAATGATCACCCTGAGCACAAATGCATTAACAACCATATATTATATTGATGGAACTTGATCATGATTGAAAATTTCAAACCTTATGAAACATAAAAGACATCAAAAGAAGCATAACATCATTTCATTCAACAAGGTTGTTCACAAGGGACCCAGAAAGCCAGAACCGCTTTATTTGTGACATCAATTGTTAAATTGACATATTCACTGTTCTTTCTTTAAGTCTTATATAAACAGTCACGTTTTAAATATCGCCTCCTTTTACTGGATTTTAAAAGGTAGTGCAGGACCATTACTGAAAATATATAGCGAAAATCAAGTTAAACTAAGCAGCGTGTTCAGCTATGGAATACCTATATTCATTTGCCAGGCTTTTTCTTATAAGAAGAATGGAAGATATGAAGTACATGCCCATGATCTCTGATAGGAAAAGGACAACATTGGTTGTCGATCCACTCCCAACTCTAGAAACGGCAAAGAAGAACTGCACAGAAAATGAGACACGACAGCTCAAGTTTAGAGTTAGATTCTTAATAGTTAATACAAAAGAAATCAAGACTACAGATCAATGGAAGGCACCACAAACTCATTCATATACAAAATAGACATAGCATCCATCAATAAATAATACTCACCTTCATAACATTTGCCAAGAAACCTCGAACAGATATGACAACCAACATCCCGATGAACATCAAAGATATGTACTGCAAGTAAAACGCAGAAGCGGGACAAAGGTCGGAATATCAACAAATATACAACTAGAAGACAGTGATGAAAAAACAAGACAACCTAATATTACATTTAAGATGGCAATGAGTCCTCCACATTCTATTTATGTAGAGTACACTACATAGAGGCAATTTTCAGATTCATTTTGCAGTTATTTCAGCTATGATATACTTACCTGAGATAACAGTGCAACATCAATGCCAATGTCAAAATGTCTCAGGAAAATTGTTATTGTCATTGTTACAGGATCAACAGAGCCTGACTGGGAGAAAGAAAATGTAGGAAAAATAATTAAAATGCTTGTGAATTTAAAAATATCAAGCAAATGCATTTAGATCCACAAAGGCTGAGAAGTCCGTACCTCCTTAAAGACTACACTCTGCAAGGACTGCAAAAAAAAAAGGTAATATACATAAAGTTAAATCACAAGTGCAACAGGTTAATCGAAGACTGAAAACAAAGTTGCATAAAAATAATCCTTGCAGAAACATGGTTAAGCTAGATAAAACTGGCAAAACAGAGTGATTAAACATATATTTATTATTATGCCCATCAAGTTCAGCGTTTTCTGTGTGGCTCATGGACTTTTGGTAAATGAGATGATTTGATGATGTGCAAATAAACAATAGATGCAAGATGCATCAAGTTGGAGTAATACCTTGAGCATCTTATAAACACAATACACCGACAAAGCATATCCAAGTAGATTCTGAAGATGCCCTCTCCACGTTCGAGAATACGCAGCAGCTATCTGCAAGGCAATTGCAGATTTGCAGGAGAGCACACAAACAGCTATTGCTTAGCCTAAGAAAGATCCACTGCAAACAAACAAGCAAGATGCAAAATTGCAAAGGACTGCGATGCTGGCTTCCCTGTACACTAAAGTAAAAGATTATATAACATAAAAGTGATGTAATTTGGAGTGTGGGTGTGGGTGACAAAAAAATAGTTGATATCACAAAAACAATTTGCATCTAACCACAAAGGAACTACAACTTCTAGGATCACTAACAGTACACAGAACTACAACTACGTGTGCAATCAGTTTCACAATCCTACAACATTTGACATTCGTCCACATGGCAGCCACACAAGTTAGCATAGGTCCCCACATGCAAAATGTTGTAGTTGCATGAAACAGATGCCACAGTTTTAGTTTTGTGAAATTGATACCTGAAGTTGTAGTTCTTTTATACTTATCTGCACATAGTTGTAGTTTTGTGAAATTAACTCAAAAGGTAAAGTCCTGTGAAATTTTTGGGAGATGAAGAGCTATGGAAAAACACACTCATCTACAACACTATATAGGGCAAATCAAGAAAAAAAAACTGAGACGGTGAAGTCCTGTTAGAACATTTATGTTACTTTTCTATGACTTTATGGCATAGACCATAGAGTATGAACCACCAGCTACATCACTATCACTGAATAGCTAATGATGGCGTAAACATCACTATCATATGAGGATTACAGCTAAAAGATGATTTGTAAGATACTAGGATGAACATGGTTGAAAAAGTAGTGGGGTGTATCCAACTAACTAGTACAAAATATTATCACTGACAATTAGATATCATGCATGGCACACAAAAAAATACCTTAGCCTGACGGAGTTCATATATCTCAAGGAACAGCTGTTTGGAAAGCTCTTCGAGTGCCTGGACTTCTGCTTCTAAGTTTTTTATATCTTCAAGATAGAACTGGGAATCAATGCTTATCACCCGCAAAGAAACATGTAAAGCAAACAAAAGCAGGAAACAAGGATCCAACGATACCCTGCTCAGTTTGATCTTCCTGCACGGATCTGACGACTGTTCCCACTATACGCTTCAGAAACGATCTGGCCTTTAGCTTCTGCAAATAAATGTTCTTTATTCGCTCATGCTGTACAAGTGTACATGGTAAACAACAAAAGAATTTGCCACTTGCAAGTTGCAATCCCAGTGTTGTAACTTATTCCATTTCATGATAGATGGAACAATCCATTACCCCTTTGATTACAATACATGACCACATACAAAAACCTGGCAATATCATGTAGTCAAATCTTTTGGGTTCTAATATCTTTCACCTAGTGCATATTCTATGTCAAACCAATGTGAAGATAGGATTCTTTTCCCTGAAACACAAGGCAGGGACTAGTAAAGTAAGTACCTCCTCTGATCCTTGAATCCTCTCCATCTCCATCTGGGACAAGATAATTTTCTTCTTCTTAGAAGTACATGTCTCCATGGATTGCATCAGCTGCCTTTCCAAGGTTTTGATGTCTGCTTCATCAATTTCCCTGCAAATCATGATAGTTAAATTGACCAGTATAACATCGTAAAGATGTAGACCAAAGTTAGTCATCAGAAGTGAAAATACAATATTGATGAGATAAGCTCCAAACCTGATGAAGAGCGACAGATAACTGTATGGCAGATTGACGGCACCAAAACCAGAAAGAACAGCCATGACACTCACTCCAATCACCCCAATCCTACTGACCAACTGCGGCATTGTAAAAAAACCTGCACGACGAACATGATGTCAAACACTATGACACAACTAGGTATGAATTGAGCCACAAACAATTGGCAAGCATACAAAAAGGAATAAGCCAGAGATCAATATCCTAAGCTGTACTACTTAGGTACAATCAATAGTTTGCAACGTCAACAAACCCTTCTCCGGTGAAGGCATGGGGAAGTGAATCCCCATGCGCCAGAACCCGTATAGGAAGACCAGCAGAAAGAGCGCCGCGACGAGCCACGCCCGCTCCCTCCTCACCCCTGCAGTCAACAACCGATGAGCCGATCAGGACAGCCGCACACCCCCAGAAAGGGAGAGAGAAATGAAGCAATGGGAGATTGATTGGGGGCCGGGACCTGAGTTACGGAGCAGAAGATAGCAGTGGTAGTAGGGGAGTACGAAGACGAGGAGGAGAATGAGGCAGAAGAGGTCGAGGTGCCAGTTGAGGAAGCGCGCGTGCTTGGAGAGGACGGGGAGGATCTCGAAGAGAACGAGCTCGAAGAGGTTGCAGGAGAAGGCGAAGACGAGGCCGAAGAGGATCTGCACCAGCACCCGCCGCTCCTCGTACTCCTTGTACAGCCGCCGGTTCAGGAACCACAGCCCCGCCCAGCCCAGCCCCACCAGCGACGAGCCGACGACCGCCCCCTCGTAAACCACTGTGCCCCACCCCATCCCTTGCTGTATTCTTCTCGCGCGCTGCGGCCACCCTGTGCGTAGCCGGCTGCCGCGACGGTGGCCGGCGAGGAGAGTTTCGTCGGAGTCGGATCTCGTGAATTGGGGTAGGCGTCCGTAAGACTCTGCCGGTGGCGTCTCCCCAGTCCCCTCCCCCACCGGGAACCCCTGCCGCGGTGATGCGCCGTTCGTGGGCCGGGCTGGATTCCAAGCCTGATGGCTAATTTGGTTTGTACTGCAAGGCCATTACTACGAGCGTACGCCATCTTCCTGACTTGCTCAGTGCTATATGGGCCGCCACATAAAAGCCTACGTATCGTGGGCCGTGCTCGGCTATTCTGTCAGAATTTTGACTGAGTGTGGACCAGCCCAACAAGATGGAACCAGCATGCATGATGACTCTTGTGGTCCAGCGGCCGTATTGCGTCGTGTTCAGTGTTCTTTCTCCGAGGGCCAGTGGGCCAGTTGAGAGCCCGGGGCCCGTTGATCTTCACGTGGACTTGTTGTCGTGGACACTTGCATGATCCAACGCCGGGACCGGCCGTCCGTACACCGGAGACCACCACTGCTCCATGCTGCGTGCGAGACGCAACGAGTTGGCTTTTCTCCCTTGTCCCCAACGACCGCTACGACATCATTTCATCCCCGTTTCCCAGCCAGATCCAGGCTACCTCGCGCGCGATCGGCCGTCAGCAACGCAGGTGACACAAGGCAGCGGCTCGAAGCAATCTGGATGGATGGCTCATGGTCATGGATAGATCGCACGCTCCATCAAAACCGGGGGACCGTTCGTGCTTTTCTAGTCAGTAGTCACCACTCGCCACCAACCAAAAGTCCGACGACCTAACTCCGTCCAACACCAGGCATGCCACTGTCACCGACGACGTGCCCAGCTCGCGCGATCCCGGCACGCCGGCCCGCACTAGCCTACGCGTCCACGCTAGCTTTCGCCGTCGGTCGTGCCGGAGCCGGAGACCACACCGGCCGGCTCGCCCCCGAACTGTCGCTCGATCGGTCACATGCGTCGGCACCGTGCGGATCGGCGATTCCCACAAAGGCGTCAGCGTCAAGGACGTACGGGACCCGGTAGAACACGTGACGCGAATCGCACCAGGCACAGGCAGGCAAGTCCTCCTCACCCGCCGTGCCATCATCGTAGTACAGTGGCACTGCCTTGTCCGGCGGGCCTCATCTCAACTGTGCTGCGTCTGCTTCCCTGGATCAGCGAACTAGTGCGTGCAAGGACCCACGTCCAGGGTTACAGCCTGTTGTGCCACCAACTATGGAAGCTTTGCGACAGATCCAGCGTTACAGCGCTTTTTTCCTTCTCCGAACACACACGACTTCGACCTGACGGGTGCCCATGAGCTCGGCCTATGTATCATGTTCCCTTCCGCCTCAACACGTCAAAGCGATCATCGAAAAAAGAAGCATGGCGGTGGAGTTTGCCCATAACCACAAGCAAAATGCAAAGGCAGGCTGGCAGCAGATTAAAAGTTGCCATGTCACGTTTGTTCGTGCAACTTAAGCTAAGCTCCTGCATAAAATTTAACTCTCATCACATCCAATATTTCAACACATGCATGAAGTATTAAAAATTTTAACACCTCCAATCAAACACCCCCTCAGTGAGAGAGGGATGTCAAGTTCTGTTTCATGTTTCCTGATGAGTTATTGGATAGACTCAAAACTCTATGGTCCACGGTAACGAGAAGTACAGGGAACATCTTTGAGTTATTACTGATTCATGCAGCGACAAATCTCTCACGTGCAATGGAGCCAGAGAGATGTGGACACAGACATTGATCACGGAGTAGCAAGAAACGGAGCTTTCAAATTGAAAAGGGTCAAATAAATAACCGTGCCACGCAGACCATCCACTTGATACAATTCCAAACGGGTAAAGAGTGTAAGATGAAAGAAATAGCATTACATAAGCATATTGTTCGAAAATTTAGGAGCATGATACTAGTAGTGAAGTAGTATTTGTTGACGCCTCACGATACGATGAGGCCAGCACCAAAGACTCGTCAGCTCTGAGACGTTGGGATCAACATGGTACTCGTTCATCTGCAAAGCCGTGCTAAATTTAAAAGAAGGTCTGCAGAACGAAAGGCTCAAACCTGAAAAAGAACTGTGCTTACCTTGACGGTATTCCGTTCGGCGATCTGGAGCTGGTGTTGGAGAAGTCTGAGGTCGCCATGGGAATGGAGATGGAGAGCTGGGTGGCTGAGAAGCCAAGGTGGTTGTCCTCAGCCAGCTCTGGCCACGACTCCCTTGACTTGGGCCATTCGTCGAAGAAAGGGCGCAGCGTCTGGTTCTCCTGCTTGGCGGTCACATAGTCGCTCCCGAAGAAAGAGAGAGGCTCCCTCTGCGTCTTCGGCAGTGAGGCGATGGTGCTCTCATCCAGACCGCTCAGCGTGCCAAACACAGGGTAGCTTGTGGCTTGAAATGTGGTGGTTTGGGATGGCAACAGGCGCCATGAGTTGTCCATGGACGGATCCATGCCGCCGGGCAACAGCTGGCTGTGATCATCAGACAGAGATTTCGCCCCGTATGCAGAGTACCTGGATTTCAGATGCCACAAGGAAATGTCAGCAAAAGTGAGCACGTCACTATATAGATCAACATGATACACCAGCAAATGGACAAATTCTTGTTGGTTACACGACACAAACCATGTTTACTGAAACAGTAGTATTATTGGTTGTGCTATTGTGTAGCAGGAATTCTCTGAAAAGCTTGCAGCCATTCATGACAAAGATAGAGAAACAACAGTTGGAACACCAATCATGTAAGCAAACACAAAGATCATGTACCCTGCAGGTAACCCTACAATGACAGAGCTTGGGTAAAGCAGTGTAAATTTGCAAAGTGCCGAGGGGCGCACAAAAGCTTCGGCGTGGGCGTGCAAAAGGAGTCGGCCAAGGGATACTACCAATCTATCATGCTACTAGCCTTTTCAGATTTATTAGGTTCCAGGCACATGGATGAGACGTTTCCGGGCAGAAAAGCAAAAAAACACACCAGTTTTCTGTGAGCAGTTCTGCCGTTATTTCCAGTCCGACAACGAGCATGCTGGGCAAGGAGAAAAACAGCAGCACTCCGCAGAAGAAGAATAATAAATGTGGAGGTCTAGTACGACAGAGCAGGAACATAGAGATGCAGGCACTAGTTCTGAACATAGAGCCCAGATGTGTTTCATCATCACGATCTTGTGAAGGATGGAAGACCCTGCTCTGCGTACCAGAAAGCGTCATCTTCTCAGGAAAAAATCAGGTCCCAGAAAGCATGACCAGATCAAAGGGAGCAGAGGCAGAGGGCTAAGCAGAGATCACTGGTTTTTTTTTTGACAGTCCAGAGTGCAGAGGCAGAGATTTTTCAGTTCTTCGCTACTACTTGTCTGATGACAGATCTCAGATAATGACTGGGGTTTTCATCAAAAAAGATTATGACTGGGGCTGATAATAAAAAGTGCTTCTGGCTGCACTACTGATCCACACTGCTGTCTAATGTCTGTAGTACTGAATGCAAAGCATAAAAGCAATCTAGCACAATGATGAAACAGTGCATCACACAACAGATTAGAAGGCATTCATCATCCAACGGGTGCCATGACCCATCTGACACCGATCAGGGAGCTAACCATATACTAATCCTAAACAGTGGAATATGTGACAGTGGTTGCAGAAAACATTATGAAACTCACCTGAGATCTTTGCTCCCTCCACCAGCAGCAGTCGCGTAAGCAGCGGCACTGTCCATGTGCAGCTGAGAGGTGGGCCCCATGCCGAACGTGCCACCGCCACCACCTCCTACCCCGACGCCGCCGTTGCCGGCGAGGACCGACGGGTACAGCGAGTGGTTCTGGAAGCCAGCAACGGGGGCGGGCGGCGGCTGCTGCTGCTGCTGCTGCTGCTGGGGGGCGTGCGGCGGGGGCACGAGCGGCGCTTCCACAGGCTTTCTTGAACGGTTGCGGCCGCGGTGCATGTGGCGCTCGCAGTACTTGGAGTCCGGGGCAGCCTCCTTGGAGCACCGCCACTTCTTGCCGTCCGTACGCCGGCACCGCCCGGGCTCCGGGTCCACCTTCTTGCCGAAGTAGGTCCCATAGCCAACTGCAACGAAACCACACACACGCAAGTAGGAGTGAACCCCAGTGAGTCAATGGCCATGGCTGGCACGGTGCGCATACATGTGTACGTGCGTACGAACACGTTTTGTGTCGGTGCGTATTTGGAGGCCGGGGAGCAATACCGGAATGGGCACTTTTCCAATCAGACGAAAGAACCAAAAATGAAACGCGTCCCATCTTTGCTCATCCAATCAGACGAAAGAATCAACCAAATATGAAACGCGTCCTTCCAATCTTCGACATAAGTTAGATCACACAAGAAGTAGATCTACCGACTATGGAGTCGTTTTCTTTTGCGTTTTATTTACCCGCAAGAAAGCAGATGGAAGGGAAATGGTTGGAACTGTGTTTTGGGGGTCCATTAGGTGCAGTGCAGATGGCTAAACCGAAGCAGCAGTGGGAGCGTGGTTAGGCTCCCAACAACCAGACAGGAATAATCCCCAAGAAAAAGGACCAATCATCAATAAACTAACCACCGCTTTTGGCCGGAGCCAAGCCTAGCATCTTATCTAATCACATCAATGAAACCAATAAAAAAACTCCATTAGAAGTTTAGAACATGAGGCCAAGCTATGGCCGAGAGAGCAAATCTTGAGGTCATCCGGATTTAAAAAACCGCTACTCCTAGCCTTTTGGGACCGAATCCAGGACGAGATTAACAAATGACCGGAGTCGATTAACAAACGGACGCATAGGACACCTGAATCCCTCGATCCGAATAAACAACCAGATCACTGCATGGAGGACGACGACGACGGCGTGGTTGTGCAATGGAAAAGCGTTAAGCGTGCGTGGGATGGGATGCAGTGGGAAGGCGGCGCGGGGACGTGCTTACGGGCGGGCTGGTGGTAGACGAAGCCTCGGCGTAAGGGGACGAGGAGGTCCGGCGGGACGGGCACGCCGGCGACGAGGTACTTGTATATGAGCGCCTGGTGCTCCAGCTCCTCGTACTGCGCCGCCGTGAAGAGCGCCGGCCTCGCCGCCCACCTGCCGCTCATCGTGTGCTGCTGCTGCTGCTGCTGGTGGTGCTGCGCGGCGTCCTCTCCCACCCTGCAAGGCAAAAGCTCGCCGCATTAGATACCTGGACTGGAGGAGTCCGGACGCATCCGGGTCGCGAAGAAGATGGGGTTTTTCCCGGGACGGGAGGAGAGAAGAGGAGACGGGCTTACGCGGAGAGAGGGGCGGCGCGGCAGAAGGGGAGGAGGGAGGAGGGGCGGTGGTCGGCTGCCGGAGACAGGGAGGCAAAGGGCATCGCCATATATGCTTCTCTCTCTCTCTCCGCTCTGCCGCTGCTTCCGGCCTCTCTTTTAATGTGCTGTGCTTTTGCCTTTTACCTGGCTGGCTCTGTCTCTTTCCCTGTGTCTCGCTCGCTCTGGGCTGTGCCTGTGCTGCCTACGACGAGCAGGAGCAGGGCGGCTGCTGTGCGTGGCTGCGAGATACCACTCGCTACTACCTGATGAGGGAGGCGGGGCGGGGCGGGGCGAGGTGAGGGACGGACGGACGACGGACGGGGGCAAATGGCCTGGGCCTGGATGGGCTAGCCTTATAGGCGACCGCAGCCGCGCAGGGCAGGGCGGTCCGGCGGTTGGATGAGGCCGACACGGGAGGGTTCCAGCTAAGGGACAAGCACCTGCCTGCAGCCCTGTACTACTGCGTCTCCCACCCTTCGCCGTCTCTCTCATCGGCGATATTTCTCGGGCCCACCCGCCCTCTCTCCACATGCACATGCACACCCCCCTTGCGGCTTGGCTCTGTTCGCGGTCGCCTTGGGTTGCGGGCTACAACAGGCTACTACTACCTTTTCTCGCTTCGGTTTGTTCTGGGCAAGGGGAGCGAGCGAGAGGGTACCGGGTGCGCGG
>Ga0182004_10003534_pt1 | contig 12432 bp, 10 predicted proteins | sample Sormic07211540_1_FD_120479 | JGI IMG/M metagenome (GOLD analysis project Ga0182004, IMG submission 120479) | Endophyte microbial communities from Sorghum bicolor roots, Mead, Nebraska, USA - 072115-40_1 MetaG | ecosystem: Host-associated > Plants > Roots > Unclassified | place: USA: Nebraska... | reverse complement strand
GAATAATGTATTTTTAGACCATATCCAAAAACTGACCCAAAATTTTGAAGTCCTTGTCCACAGAACATGATCATCCAAGTGCGGTACAAGTGATTTTTAATTATATAAAACTCAATCAAAATCAGAAAATTAAGAAACTTGTTGAGGTGTCATGTTATCACATGGAGAGTCTAAGATAAAATTTTGAAAATTTTTGGAGCAAATTGTGATGTCAGATGTACAAAATCCAAACACTTCAACATATGATCATATGTGATCATATTGGAAATGTTTGGATTTTGTTCATCTGATACTGCAACTTATTCCAAACTTTCTCAATAGTTTTTATAGCTTCCACATATGATAACATTAAACCTCAAAAAGTTTTGTGATTTTTTGACATTTTTTACTATATTTCATTAATTAATTTCTTTAAATTGATTTTTGCACTCAATAATTCTACTTTGAACTATAGGTGCATGAAATATTAAAACTTAGCCATTTGAAAAATAATATTCATGTTGAATAATGTATTTTTAGACCATATCCAAAAACTAACCCAAAATTTTGAAGTCCTTGTCCACGGAACATGATCATCTAAGTGTGGTACAAGTGACTTTTAATTATATAAAACTCAAACGAAATCAGAAAATTACGAAACTTGTTGAGGTGTCATGTTATCACATGAGGAGCCTATGATAAAATTTTGAAAAAAATTAGAGCAAGTTATGATGTTAGATGTACAAAACCCAAACACTTCCGCATGTGATCACATGCGATCATATTGGAAATGTGTGGGTTTTGTTTATTTGATACTGCAACTTGCTCCAAATTTTCTCAAATTTTTTTTATAGCTTCCACATGTGATAACATGACACCTCGTCAAGTTTCGTAATTTTCCGACTTTGATTGAATTTTATATAATTAAAAATCACCTCTAACACACTTGGATGGTCATGTCCCGTGGATAAAGACATCAAAATTTTCGGTGAGTTTTAGAAAACGACCTTAAAATAGACTCTCCAATATGAATATCATTTTTCGAATGGCTAAGTTTCATTATTTGATGCACCTGCAGTTCAAAGTAGGATTCTGCGGTGGAAAATATAATTAAAAGAAATTAATTTACAAAATATAGCAAAAAGGGTTACAAAATCACGAAAGTTTATAAGGTTCACTCTTATTGCATGTGGAGGCTATGAAAAAAGTTTGAGGGAGTTTGGAGCAAGTGGCGACATCGAATGTCTAAAACCTAAATTCAAATTTCAAAAATAAAAATTTTTGTCTTTGCCGACTGCGAAACGGCTTGGCAGGTGGCAAAGGGGACAGAGGTGAGGGCCGTTAGTTGGCCGCCACCTTTGCCACCATCTTTTCTTTGCCACCTGCCAGGCAACCACCTTTGCCGACTATCTTTCTTTGCCACCTGCCAGGCAGTCGGCAAAGGACGTCTTTGCCGACTGCCTTTCTTTGCCACCTGCCAGGATAGTTAGGCAGTCGGCAAAGAATCCTTTGCCGACTGCTTTTAAAAGCGGTCGGCAAAGAAAATGTTTGCCGACTGCCCTATCTTTGGCAGGTGGCAAAGGATTTTAACAGTCGGCAAAGCCCAGTTTTCCTGTTGTGAAAACTCGCTGAATAGGCCACTCATAATTTTTTTAAGAAAGGGCACTATATACATGGGTTTTTTTTTTTTTTGCTATTACTATAGGTAAGGCGGCTTCTGCAAGCACGAAGCAGGCCACCAAAAAAAAACAACGTGGAAACTGAACCAGCGACTGTTGAATCGAATCTGCAGAAGATCATTAGCAAAGAAAAATAAAAAAAAAATCCTACCTTATTTTATGCTAATAAGACGGACAAACAACTACATTTAGGCCTTGTTTAGTTCGAAAAAAATTCAAGATTCTCCGTCACATCGAATCTTTGGTCGCATGCATGGAACATTAAATATAGACGAAAATAAAAACTAACTGCACAGTTTATCTGTAATTTGTGAGATGAATCTTTTGAGCCTAGTTACTCCGTGATTGGACAATGTTTGTCAAATAAAAACGAAATGGTACAGTACCCAAAACAGAAAATTTTGTGAACTAAACAAGGCCTTAACTTCTCTCAAGTGTGCATAGTGTTTTAATGGTGATAAACGCATTCAAATAAAAACGTGAGGATGCATTCATGCTCCTACTAATTTATTTTGTGATGACTTGTTTTTGTTTGAAATATAAAAATTACTTTGAATTTGTTTTTTATAGAATTTGATTTTGTTTTTTTTTTTGAAGAAATTTGATTTTTTTCGCTTTAATAAAAAGAAAAAACGATTTAAATTTAAACTACTCCTCACTGTCTACCTGGCCCAGCCCAAGCTTGACACCAGTCCATTCTTTTTTCCTCTCCATGCCAAAACCAGGCTCGCATCCGAGACGACCCAACCACAAGGGCCCAGCCCACTTCTGTGCAGGCGAGGGCTTCCCACTCACGCGCTCCCTCCACTAAAAAAATGCACTCCCTCCCTCTCTGCCCGTGGACCCATGGGTCAATGACCTCACATGCCTAGCTCGATACATGTAAAATGGCAAATAAAAGAAAACAGTATAACACTCAATTAGGAGTGAAACACATGACCATTGACCTAGCAATGTATGACTGTTTCCTTGTATGAAATATGTCATAATGAGAAGGTGAAAGAACTTCCTCCTCATCAGGTGCAATTGTCGGTGATATGTCATCAATGAGTAGGGTGAAAGAACTTCCTCTAGATCAGGTACAATTGTTGGTGAAACGGGGCTATAGAGATTCCCGTGCAATAGGTCGAGGACATTTCCAGCTCGGTGTCATGCCTATGTGAGATCCCATGTTGCAATTCGTTATTGCTAAAGCATTATCCCCATACCAAATGTTACCATCCAACATTACATAAATTTCATCTATATAGTTAACATAACTAGCAAATTAGACACACTACTCTCCCAGTTAACGTGCCACGATTTAGAACCCGGGATCTATTTGGAGTTTTAAACTCCGCCACACCGCCAGCAATGGTTGCTGGTTGGTGCTCAGTGGTTCGATAGTGACAACAAATAGGGAACTGCTATGGTACTCCTCTATTAAAAAATTACGCGTATCTTAAAGCAGCTACCGAATTAATTAATTATTATTTTCTCAATTCGGGGTATTATAACTTGGGTCCCACAAGGCCCAGCCTCGAAACGAGCCCAGCCCAAAGCTGGCAGGGACACGGCACCGTCCTAGGCTGCTCTTGGTGTCACCGGCCATCACCGCAGCCATTCATGGATGGCCCTCTTCACTGGTGCCGGGGGATGTGAAGGCAACCATGCACTGAGATGTTGGTGGTATTTCGTTGTGGCCTCGCATAGCGGATTCATGACGAAGAGGCAGCAGACTGCAGACCTCCTCATGCAAAATGAACGACACTGAACAAATGGATTTAGAGGGGATGCATGTGCCGCTGCGGAAGTGCGATCGGCGAAGTCTGTTTCTTGCCGCTATACGATGTCGATGGGTTTCAATTGGGTTTGGGCTGGGCGGAGGGAGGAACCAGGATCCAGAATAAATTAAGAAAATAATTAATCATTTAATTATGCGGGCTGCTTTAAGATGTGTGTAATTTTAGAAAATAGGAGTACCGGAGCATTTCTCCAACAAATAATGTAGCAGAAACACAAAAGTGGACGATGGACGCCTGCCCCTTGCTCAATTATGCTTCCAGGACGTGGACGGTGGAGATGTGGCCAGGCCATTGACACTGAGCATGCAGCTTGTGACTGTGTGCTCGTTTGAGAACCATTCAACGATGCCCTCATGCACAGCTCCTTGGATAGAAAAAAGTTGTCGGTGCGGCTAACCAAGATCTGGTACGAGGCCCCGTGCCCTTTGTAGGTGAAGGTGAGCGTGCTTGGGTCGATGGTCGCACGCACCTTCCGAACATGACCACCTTGATCGTTTATGTCTCCACAGTCCCCAAAGGCACGATGTTCGTCAGCAACCTCACCACTGCCGATGAACCCCACTGGTTACCGCGGGACCGTGATGCTCGGATAGTTGAGGTTGGATGGGTGCGTGGTGGGCAGCTCGGAGCATCTTCTCCAGGGACATTGAGCTCGTACATGAGCCCAGGGTCATGGCCCTCGACAAGTTGATGTGCAAAGGCTAATGTTGGATGGTACCATTCGTTAATCGGTATGTGAGTATTGCAGGCTTGCACTTTTGGTATGGCAGTAATAACTATCAAAACGGGCCGTAATGCTTGTGTGTTTTTGACATATGTGCATTTGATATCCTCCAAAATCTCATTGGTGAACTAGGCAGACTCCATCTGAACGATATTATTCATACACACTGGCTAGAACACAGAAGCATATATTGATATAGTAGTGGTAGCCTTGAAAATGATAGGCACCTACGCTTTCATTAGCCTTTGTCATTGATCATGCATTACTCAGCAGACCATCAACCATTTCTGTGTGATATAGAAGAGAGTACGTACATGCATGCATTCCACCTTTTTAGTTGCATTGGCAATTCCGGTTAGATATAGCCGTATCACACCAACCTGTTATAAAGTAAGTAATTCTAATCAGACTATATATGGCCGTGGATATAGTGCCCGAATACAACGGTTGAGACACAAACGGCCCAATAGTGTAGTGATGAGCTATACAAAAGTGTGGCAGATTGCAACCCTCTCCTCTCTTTTCAATATACTAGATATATACCCATGCGTTGCACGGGTCAAGAGATTTTTATCACATTTACAACAAAGTACGTAGCTTGCGCATTAAAGAAAATACTACTAAATTTACAAATCTAATTACATAGAAAATATAATGGCCATTTCATGATATTTGTCGTCTATATGATGTAGATCTAGTACTTGTGTGATTTATTATATGCATTTCAAATTTTAAGCTCATTTGCTCATATGATAAAAATAAAAGCTAGTAAAAAAATTTTGCATTGAGAAGCCTAAATTATTTTAAATCATTCATATTTTTTTTGTCGTCGTTAGTGGCGGGGCCTCGGTTGCGGGTGTCGTCACGATGATCTTCCTTGCTGCATCTATGTTCCATAGCCACAACATAGCCCGCTCCAAGTTGTAGGGCGTCGGTAACGTTAGCAGCCAGGGTCAGGGATGAAGCAGCAGTCGCCGCGGTGCTTGTCACCTCACTCGCGTCCTTTTTTCGTCGTGCGCTGCAAATGTTCAATGCCGTTGATAGGCCTTGTTGCGGTTATGACCGGGGTAATACATATTATTATCACCCATAGCAACGCAAGGTCATGTTTGCTAGTAAAAGAAAACATGTGTATATATTGGCCTTTTTCTAAAAAATTTATAAGTGGACTATGGAAAGCTCTCAAACTTTATGCCCAATTCAGCGTCTTTTCACCAATAAAATACTCCTTATCCTATTCTAACTACCAGTGCCGAATAATCCATATTTAATTCTCGGATAATCCATATCCACCGAATTTTGCTAATACTATATCCTATACCGCATCCACATATGATTAGATTTGGATTATCCGTATATGCACGGATGTTAAAAACACTTCTCTATATCTTTGAAATTCGGATTTAGAATGGATCGGAGCGAAGAATTATCCATACTACTTTCATCATAATCCCTATGTTCCAGAAAATCTAATGTGTTAGAATTAAAAAATTATTCCATAAAAATTGTTCATCTAGCTCTAGATGCTAGGGTGGGCCCATATCAACCTAAGATTAGGATCTACGTATATCCTAAGTCAACTGAGAAGTCCAACCCAAGCTGAGTTCAAGCCCACAACGAGGATGTCGTCCAGATCCAGTGAGGCCCTCGTCGTTTGTGTTTTTTTACTACACGGTTGGTGCCTTGATTACCAATGTATTTAGTGTCGATGTGGATGTGGATATGGTCTTGATTTTGTATGTACTCTATTTGGTCTTGATCTGAATCTGATTTATATTATATTCAATTTTTTTCCTCTTCCACGAAGCGACCAGGAGCTGACAGATTTGACAGACAGATTTGAAGACAGACTGAAATTTTAACTCTTTATAGATAGATATAGATATAGGCACGCGGTAGAAATAGGGCTGCAGCTGGGCGCATCTCCGCCGCCGAAGTTTATTGGAGGTAAACAATTCGAATGTATATCCTCAATACAAGCACACATGAATCCCTGACGATGGTGGCCCCGATCCATGCACGAAGAAGCTTGCGTAGGTAATGGTTAGCCTCACTCACAAACTCTATTATAGAGTCTCAAGTTATTTATTATCTCGAACAATGTGGACTTAGAGTCTAAATAAGACTTGAAGTCTTATTTTTTCTACATCTTTTTTCAATTAATATGCTGCCATATAAACGAAATACCATAAATAATATGTAACTGATTGTCTTAGACTCTGTGATAGAGTCTTGCATTGTGTGTGTCCTTTTTTGCTTTCGATGTCTATAATTTCATTTCATTGCTAATCATAATTTTCATTGCTAATCAAATCATCAAACGGCCCGCACATGCATGGCCAAGGTTTCTAGAATGCTCCAAGCTAGGCCAGGCCTTCTGCGGGCTCAGCTAGTCTATCTATCCCTAATACTTAATCATAAAAATTTCAGTCTACCCCCAACTTTCTTCCGTCCCGAATCTGTCTGCTTTCGGTTCGAGGTACAAAGTGTGGGGGCCCAATCAAATCCCCCAATCCGATAAACCCTCAACCCGTGCGTGTCCTGCGGATCAACCTAGAACCAAGTCAACAACCACCGTTTGGAAGGGAAGGAACGTCGATCTATCTAATCGTGCGCGGCCGGCCCGGGAGGATGGGATGGTTGGTGACTTTGATGAGACATGGGTTACCTCCGCTGCGCGGCCTCAGCGGCTTTGCCGCGGGCGTCCTGCGACTCGCGCCGCTCCGCCTCCGCCCGCTGCCTCTCCTGCTCCGCTGCCTGCGCCGACCCGTCGAAACACGGACAATGCCCCATCCGCCTCCCTCCCTCCCTTGGTTTGCTCGTCGCTGGCAGTCTGATTTCGTGGTGGATGGTTTGTTTCTTCTTCACTCAAGTTGCTTGCTTTTGGTGGGGATGGATATACAAAGAAATCAAGGGACGGATGCAGCAGGGCCGCGATGCGCGCACGGCCATGCGGCAAACCCAAAAAGGAGGTCCTGGAAGCCGCGTGGGGCCATCAGCCAGTAGCCGGGTTAATTTGGTTTGACCATTGGGCATAATACTGTTTTTAAAGTCTGTTTTGATGCACTCAGGCCTTGTTGAGATTCAAAATTGTATTTGACAAAATTTGTCTAATCATAGACCAAGTAGGTTTAAAAGATTTGTCTCGCGATTTACAGGTAAATTGTGCGATTAGTTTTTTTTTCTATATTTATTAAACTTTTGGGGTTTTCGGTCCGCCAGCCCGCGTCGGGATCTCCGTCAAATTCTGTCCTTCACTTTAAACTTCCAGTCTATCCGCCATCGTATAGCACCAAAATTTCAGCGTTTGGTCATAATTTTCGTCTGGCCAAAAATCCAGCTCGAATAAAAAAAGAGCTATAAATCGAATACATACTATGCAAATATACACAAGCCCTACCATAAAAATCCATCACAAAATCAGCATTACTCAAATCTTGCACAAGGATCCAAAATTCATACCAAAATCGACCATAAATTAAATACCGCTAGGCAATAGATTTGAATCCAACTGTATAACCACTAAAAATCAAAAAATGACAGAGTTCAAAGAAGGGAAGGAAAGAAAAATCCGTAATCATGCCACAACAACATCAGATCGAGAGGGAGGAGGCGCGCTAAAGGATGCGGGTGGAGGTGGTGTGCTAACACCAGATCAAGAGAGAGGAGGTGCGCCAGAGGATGCGGGTGGAAATGGTGCACCGAAGAAAACTCCCCTGTAGTGGGCTCTTGTGCGCCACCGACCGGCCTGTTGACACCACCATTAGACATCGGCAACTCCAAACGGTTTGGCCACACCTCTGGATCTACATGTTTGTGGGCTAGCGAAAGGGGCGCCGAGGTCACTTGCCTCTGAATCCAAGCGCGTGGAGTGGGGGAGGAAGCGAAGCAGAAGCCGACCTCTGAATCGAAGTGAGTGGAGTTGGGGAGGAAGCGGAGCGAGCCGTTTGTGTTGGAGTAAGGCTAGGGTGAATGGATGACGGACCTAAAGTACATGCGTTTGGTTTGGATACGTACATATTCGCTCCTAAGCTTAGAACTTTAGAAGCAACGATTTCTTTTTTTTTCTATATGGTGTCATTACGTGTGGTGTGTCTAATTTTAGCAACAAACTAATAGTTCATGCCTATAAATTCGAAAAAATTTCACGTTCAATTTTCTCTATTATGGAACCGTTCGTTGTTCCAACATATTTATATTAAGAAATTAATTCTGATATGTTTACACGTAAATATTTATAATTGGAGAAAATATATCAAAAATATTTTAAATTTGATATTGGATTAAGAGGACAAGAACATATTATTGCCAACATTAACATATATTGTAGATGTAATACTCATTTTAAAATAAACTATAGCTCTAAAATTTTGTGCCACATAAATAGATATGTATCATTTTGATCACTGTCTTCATAAATATTTGATGATTTTTTCTTCCGTGCAACGCACGGGCATGTTTGCTAGTATATATAATTCACAGAAATATGTAAATATAAACGTATGAATCTGTGTATGTACATCGCAGCCGGTTCCAGGCATACATGAACATAAGTGCATGCACGGACGCACGGACTTGCTAGCTTCCTTTCCAGCAAACGTAACCAAAGGAGCACTATGCGCATTAGCATGTCAGTCCACACACAATGCAATTTGCTTCCTATATTCTTCTTCATTATTCTTCTCAATAACACATACAAGCATACATGCAAACTAAAAAAATCAGTATAAAATCTCGTCAAACACCTATAGTGATATGAAAACATCAGTGTGGAGTTGTGGATCCAGATATATTAGAGTGAGGTTGTATCATTAGCCAGCTGTGATATGACACTTATTATTGCCAGTTTGTGGCTTAGATTGGGTCATGATGTATGACTGACAGGTGGTGTTTTAACCAACAATAAATTCTGCCCTCACTGTTGGTGAATAACATTTTCTAAACTTTTTGGATCCTAAACTTACGAACAAGTGTTATCCTCATGGTTAGCTCTAGCACAAGAGATAGTAATGCTCTAGCTGTTATCATCATGGTTGCTCTAGCACAAGAGGCAGTAATGCTCTAGCTGTTATTCTTATGGTTGGCTCTAGCACAAGAGGCAGTAATGCTCCAGCTGTTATCCTCATGGTTGGCTCTAGCACAAGAGGCAGTAATGCTCTAGCTGTTATCCTTATGGTTGGCTCTAGCACAAGAGGCAGTAATGCTCCAGCTGTTATCCTCATGGTTGGCTCTAGCACAAGAGGCAGTAATGCTCTAGCTGTTATCCTCATGGTTGGCTTTAGCACAAGAGGCAGTAATGCTCCAGCTGTTATCCTTCTGGTTGGCTCTAGCACAAGAGGTAGTAATTCTGCAACTGTTATCATCATGGTTGGCTCTAGCACAAGAGGCAGTAATGCTTTAGCTATGATGGCTAGTATTGACGTAGTGTGCATTTGGCGTCCTCCAAAATCTCATTTGTGAACTAGCTAGAGAAAAGCTAAACCATATTCATATACACCAGCTAGAACCCAAGCATATCTTTATATAGTAGTGGTCGGCTTGAATAAGATAGGCACGTATGGTTTCATTAGCCTTTCTCATTGATTATACATGCATTACTCCACGGGCATGAACAATTTTTGTGTGATATAGAAGAAAGTACGTACATGCATTACACCTTTTTAGTTGCACTGGCAATTCTAGTTATATATAGCCATACCACACCAACCTGTTTCAAAGTAATTCTAATCACTTAATCAATGTGCATGGTTATGGACACAATGCTGAATATAACTGTTGAGAGTTGAGACACAAATGGAGTGGAGAATGCAATCTTCTCCTATATTGTCGATATATATGCACGGCGATGCAGATTGAACCGAAAGCCAAGAGCTACCAACGCTATGGAGAGCCAAGCGCCTGAAAGCCACTACAGTTCTGAAGTGGCTCCTGTTCTCTTGCTACCAATGCTATCTTGCAGTATCATGTCAAACAAGCAACACCGTACAACCATGCGGCCGTTGAGTTCAGCTGATGGCTTGCTGCCTGCTGCTACTTTCACATTACCCAACAAATAACAACGAGCTATAGTGTTTAGATTTGCCTTTTCTCATGAGTCATGGCCATTTCATGTTTTTTCATGCATTTATCCTTCGATACAACAAATCTCTAAACAAATGTGTTTAAACAAATAGGGAGAACAAATGGGTCATTTTAAAGAAAAACCAAATTCGATCGAATTGCATGGTTCATTTTTTAGTTGTTTGTGCAAGCAGACCAACGGACGCAACATGCATGTTCCCTAGCTACTAGGGTGTTTTAGGAAAACTGTTCCCTGCAAGATGTCAATCTACAATATATACTACTAGCTAAGCATGCATGGGCAGCTTGTCAGAGGGAGCATTATTCTATATATCTAGATATACGAAAGATAGGGCATTGTTACATCCCACAATCTGGTAATATTCATGTTCGACTACAAAAATGGGATTTTGGAATTCTCTGAAAGGACATTGTCATAGTTTTAATTGACATTGAGAAAGTAGCATCACTCAAGCTAGTTGTATAAAATAGACCTAGACATGATAAGCTAGATTACAAGGTAGCTATTACGTTGCAATAAGTTATAGCATAGAGAAATAAATCGATTGACAAAGATAGTTCATCTGTTTTCATTAGTTCGACCAAGAGTACACTTTTGGGATATATATGATCAGACATTGCATCATTCAGGATATAGTGGTGGCATGGAGTCATAAGAAAATTAGCTTTGTTGTATTTTTAGTTGGTTCTTCTTCTTTGCTCATAGAGTCAAAATGGATTTCTTCCAACATAAGACATAAAAATTGAAGTGTAGCGTGTAGCAGACAAAACCTATGTATGGAGGGAACAAGGCCCTCGTTATTTTTGTTGAAGATGGCGGGGAGTGGTCTAGGAGAGGCTTATCAAAAGGCACATCAGAGATCCACTTGCATGCGTGAAAGGCCCGAGATTATCCATGGAGTTACCCGACCTGGAGCTTGAACCTTGTAAGGGATTCCTTATGAGGGACTCCAATGAGGACTAGGGAGAAGCTTGCAGGAAATATTTGCTAACTATAATATCAGCTATAAATTAATATAGGCACGATGAAGTCGAATAGGAGGAATCAAAATTACATCAAATCCCTTCATTTTCCCTAACTCGTGTTCCTCTTTTATTTCCTCTCAAATTGATTCATGAGGGACATATCTGTTTTCTACCATCCTTGAGTAGTAGGTTCAGGGAATGGGAATAAGCCCCACATCATGGCCGGTTCCTCTAGGTTGGTGTTGGGAAAGCACCAAAGTTTTCTGGTGTGGACCTGGAGCTCTCGAGTGTGGTCCCAGAAAGGTTTTTGGCGCTGGGATTATCCGCTAGGTATCACTGGAGAAGCATCGGAGAAATGGGGTCAGTCGACAGTTGGAGTATAACGATCACTTGCACACAACATCAGAGAGACCACTGAATTTATCCGGTGGTAGCTTAGTGAGAGCTCCAGAAAGGGTGATCCAACGGCTAGTTCTGGATTTAATCTCCACCGTTAGATCTCTCTAAACCTTTCACTGGTGGGTCTTCTTTGGTGGTGATCAAACTATTCAGGTGAGCCCACAGAACCACCCTCCCTAATAGAGCATAATGGCTAGTTTATATGTGTGAGCTATAAATAGCCACTGTGGCTAGGCCTAGCCACTCTCTTAGACCCTTTCTCTATTGCCTACACACATTAGATCTTGAAAATACACACTCCACTCACATTGCTTGACAGTGATCGCAATTGAGTGAGATAGAGAGCGATCTAGCGCATTTTCTTAATTGATTTGGCTGTTGTGGCATTAGAGAAGCCTGGTGGTTTTGGTGTTCTTGTTACTCATGGTCGTTGCAGCAACAAGGACATCTCATAGCTTGTGAAGATTGTTGTTCATCACATGGTGATTGCGCAAGCGCTACTACATCATAAGAAAGTAGCATCACTCATGTTGATGATCCAACTTTTAGGTAAACAATTAAAGCACACCTCTAATTCTGTCACGATTAAGAAAAAATATAACTCATGTATAGGTACAGCTAAGGTTGAAATAAAATACATTACATGTCATGCTATGTAACACCCAAAATTTAATTTTCAATTAATAGGATTTAATTAGAATTATTTAAGAATTTTAGTGAGCATTTAATGTAGCAAATAAACAATTTTTGTGGAAATTAAAATTTATCATAAGCTTAGTAACATGATTTTGTGCATTCATGCTGAGACATATTTCATTTT
>Ga0182004_10003533_pt1 | contig 12437 bp, 14 predicted proteins | sample Sormic07211540_1_FD_120479 | JGI IMG/M metagenome (GOLD analysis project Ga0182004, IMG submission 120479) | Endophyte microbial communities from Sorghum bicolor roots, Mead, Nebraska, USA - 072115-40_1 MetaG | ecosystem: Host-associated > Plants > Roots > Unclassified | place: USA: Nebraska... | reverse complement strand
CTTGACAAGAAGCAGAGGGCGAGCAGCAGGATGAGAGATGGGTGTTGTCGTGCGGGGCGTAGTGGGGGTTGTGATAAAGCTTCCAAGGTGGAGAGCCGGCGCCATGATTGGCCTCCACTTGCACCACCGACGCCATATTTTGCGAGCTCGGGATCCACTATTTTACCCGTCCGTCCTCTACTCTACTCGAGAGCAGGCCGGGGTGGGACTGGGATCGGGGAAAGTGACGCGTGCATGCATGGCCCCAACCCCAAGCGTCTGGTCACCAGCTCCTCCAAGCTTCGACTTTGTGAGCTGTAAAAGGTAAGGAGATGGTCACGTCTCGCTCTCACTGTCTCACATGCATGGTCATGGATCCCGATCTCGACGCGCCGCCATCATGGTGGTTCATGATCCTCGTCGGTCGTCGCTTTTCATACGCCCGCAGCCGTAGGCTGTTTATCATTCCCCGTCTCTGCTCCTTTGGTCGGCTACGCTGATGCGGTGACGCTGGCATTGCATTGTGGGTGTAGGAATCATGTGCGCGCCATCATCCTCCAACCGCCATTGCTTCCTTTGGCAGAAGCTAGTGGTGACTACTATAGCGTCTAGTGCTTGCTCTCGATGAACCAGCTGCAGGGGCCAGGGCATCTTGCTAATCTCTGTGCTCGTTGTGATAAGTGCTGGACAGTGTCATTGCTGCCTCCAGTCGTGGTGGCAACATTGATTGTCTTTGTTTGATGGCCGCCTGCTAATGCGCTTTTTTTGGACCATCACCCAGAAATGAGGGTACATCGCATCACAAGAAGAAGAAGTGCATGCCAGTCCTGCACTGCACGTCTGCACCGGCCAGCATGAAGACTGCTCGGAATTGATGGATCGCTGCCAACGCTACACCAGCGTCGTGCAGTTTTCCGCTGCCGTACAATAAATCGTGTCCGGATCCAACGGCCGGCCTCGCGCAACGCAGTAATAGCGTGCGCGTATATATACACGGGACAGCATGCAGTACTGAAGATGTAACGGTCACCGGACCTAATATGTGTATCACCTCGCGTCGCGTCGTACACCGTGATGTCAATCAATGGCGATGCACTCCTATCACACAGTCTGTCTGCATTCAATGTTTCGAGAAAATATTCCGTCTCTACAAAAAAAAAAATATAGCAGTTAAAGTAGTTAATGTAACTGCGATATTTATATTAAAAAACTTGACCGGGGCGATTATCGTCACAGCTTTTAAATTAAAAAGTGCCTTAAACTCTCGAATCCCCACCTCCATCTATATATGCTATGAGGATGAACAAGAAGATTTTTTTAACCCAGCCTAAAATTCGCTACCACACTGCCGTCGAAGTGCATAGACCAACTGATCTAGCATCCTTCTATACTATGATATTTATAATATTTATTAAAATAGTTTAAATTGACCAAATTTACAGTAAATAATATTCATATTTATGTTAATAAATATTTTATTATAAAAATATATTTCATAATTTATCTGATAATATTTATTTTTATATCACAAATGTTAGTAATTTTCAATTCAAACTTCAAAACATATGGCTTTCGAAATGTGAGTTCTTTTCTCGACGGGAGAGAGTAAGTGGCTAGGCAATCTAGCTCTAGATAAAGACGGTGTCTACCCAAATACTATGTGATGGTTTTTATACACCGAGTCTTATAGAAATTACACGAAAAATCATGTTCTAAATAGATAGTTTTTTTCACATATCTTATCTCTCCTATCATCAACATATCATCTCTCTTCCTATCTTGGTTATTGTGTCGATATAGTTCTCCCTTAATTCCAATATCACTTTACCATTTTGCTTAGTTGACACCCTAATTAATGCATATAAAAACCACTCTAGTTTCTAGATTGGGACCGTTCTAGGGCACTTTGGTATAAAAGTTAAACTTCAATTCTATACTATCCAAACAAATTGAACACATGTATTGCTAGCTAAACTAATTATAACTATTTTTTATTTCACACCCTCAACTAACAGCTAGATCACTGCTTCCTTTAGTCTAATTTATAAATGTGTTTTGTGTATGTTAAGTGTTAGACTTTATTATCTTTGACCAATAATTGAGTTAATATTTTCTCACTATTGCAATGCAAACTTGATACTATTAGATTTGTGATCAAATGTACTATTAGTAATCATAAATAATATCATGTAAAAATGAGTGATCAAAGTAATTTTAAGGAGCATGTCATGTCAGATTATGTCTTATAAATTGGATTGGATGGAGTAATTTACAAGGAGATACCCAAGCAGACCGATAGCTACTAGTACCCTAGGTATTTTGCACGTCACCCCTGTTCGCTTAGCAGAAAGGCCATGACCGAAAGTATTCTTCGCTGATTTATTGTGAGAGAAAAACATTGCTGAATGACTGACAGATTCGGCAGATAAACTCAAGTATGAGGTAACACGAGCTTCAGGGTCTATTTGATAGAGTTCTCTTCCTACTCTTAATTCTCTATAGGAAGTGATTCTATAGTAGAAAGTGATTCTCTAAAATTAACTCTGCATAAAAAATGATTTTCACATAGATGAATAAGAATAAGCTAAATTTCAACTCGTAGTCTACTAGTTCATTTCAAATAATCACTTGAAATCACTTTTCTATAAAAATATGTTTTTGTACAATTCCATCTAAATTCAGCCTTTAAGATCTATCAAACAAACTCTTATTTTGAAAAGTTAAAGCTAGAATTTTTGTTATAACTAACAAACATACACGTACATTTCAACGCAATATACAACTTGTTGCTGGGTGATCTACGGCTTAGAGATTTATTCAACAACCGCATTATCTGTTCCACTATATCTTAGAATCTGACACCTGTTGGACACTTGTTATTCTAATTCTAACTTATATAGTAGGTTACATACGCAATAGAGAGGCTCAAAGTACTGAGGGAAGTAAAAAAAAAGAAAAAAACAAGGTATAGATTTAAAGAAAATGCATTCGCGGTTAGCGTATTCAGTTTAGAGTCATCACATTCTTCCCTTTTTTTTTAGAATCTTCCCTTATTTTTAATGGGATGCGATAGCGCGCCATCAAATTCGAGAGAGAGAAGCGGAAGTACAGAAGAACTGAAAATGGACCGCTCTAGGCTTCTTGTTCTTCTCTTGATGGGCCAAAAATGCCTGCGCATCGCCAGCTGCCAGCCAACACAACATCTTGTGGATTGCACGTACCGGTTTGAACCATATTCAAAGATTTGGTCCCCCCACACTCGCACTCCCAGGCTTTGGACGTTAAGTGGGCCTCTATGACTTTCAGCCCATTTATGTGTCACGGCCTCACTGGTGTGCATGTTGCCCATAGTTCACGTACACCGGCCCACTAAAAAGGAAACGGGACAGTGCAATTGGGCTATTCACTCAAATTCGCGCCTGCTACAACAAATCTTAGTCCCTGCCTCCATTCACATTGCTGTTAGTATAGTAGATTAGACAAGAGTACAGGACACAAATGCCTTCCATCCATTATAAAAAAAGGGCACACAAGCAGAAGCAGTCCTTGTATACAACTGTTTTGTTGCATAAAAGATGCAGATCTCTACAGCAGCATTGCTGCTCAGCAATTATTGTAGATTGTGATACCAGTCCATCAGGACCACAACTTTCTTCTTCATGGCTCTGGAGTCTATGTCCATCATACATAGTGCTACTCACTTAACGACAGTGGTAAGTTACAGAAGAATAAACAGCAGCAGCTGAGGCCTGAATCCTGATGAGAGCTTGCCAAGTTGCTAGCTTTTCGTACCCTTACTGTACTCCACTAGACCACTAGTAATAGAAGCTCCTTGTAGGTGTACTGGTACTATAGCACGGCAGCCCTGTGAAAGGCGACCCAACCTATACTTGCGGACACGGACCGCCTACCTGTGAAAGGTGATCTACATACTAGTAGACAGATCACTCTTTAATTATTCGTTCCCAGATTCTCTATATGCACTTCAGCACCAGGCATTCTGGACCCTTGCATGCTCGGCCAGCCCCTAAGGCTAGGCAAAGTAATAAGGATAGAGAGCTGTTGACACTGCTGTTCGTTTAGCTAAAATTTAGCTTATGCTAAAATATTGTGAGAGAAAAATATTGTTCGTTCGCTGAAAAATATTGCTGAAGTAGTGAATTATTTGGTTATAAACACAATAGTTTGATTAATCAGACTGTTGACCGATTATTTGAGCTAGTTGATGATCAGTAAATTGCTTAAAAGATTTTCTAAGTGCTGAAAAACGTGAGCATGTCAGTTTATGCACAATGGAGTCCAGGTGCTGTACGATGATCATATATACACGCGGCGAAGTACAAGCAATACTCCTACCGACCTGGTTGTTGACGTTGAGGAGCAAAAACATACAGGCAGGATACTTGCTGTTTCTATATACGGAGTATACGCCAAGCCGTACATCATCCTACGGTTCTGTACAGGCCAATCTGGCAAGGAGTCCAATCGTGGTACGTTCATTATCCTCAAGCAAGGGAAGCAAAATATATTTGGTTTAAGTCAGATATGGCAACTGTCAAGCGTTCACGAGGAAGCTATGGCCACAGACGTTTATTGCTTTGGCTTATCGGCAACATCACAAGGAAACTGTAATTCTGAGTTTATTCTTGTGGTTCCATAGAAAGACCAGCCGTCTTATATAAATATAGAGGTGACGACCGATTGAGGGATCAATAAGCAATCGATAAAAAACACATCTATTACTTTGTCTTCTATCTTGAGCTCTTCCGATCCCATGCTGTCCGATACATCTCTCGACGAGATATGTCGGTATTTTAGGTGGCCTTGCCAATCCTAAAAGGCCCCACTGGCCCACTATGCTTCTCCTCATCGGGTCTTCTCACGAGGAGTTCGTGAGTTTATCGGACGAAGAACGATCGTCTGATCGGCATCGGCCTCGCTGTGTTTGGAATTTACGACCTATGGTCAATCTAGTTTCTACCGGTGTCTGACCCAAATCGGCGTTAACAAGAGCATTCTCAAATTCCATGCACACATGTTGGGTCCATGCCCTGGCACCCTGCCTTTTTTTTGCCCCCTTCCGAGTCCCGACCTCCGTCCTGCTATCGATCCCAACGATGGGCATGTATCATGCCCTGGACCCGTAGGTGACTCAATGCCAACTACTTTTTCATGCCACGGCGTCATGCATCGAAAGGGACGGCTGGCTTTGCCCATCAGCCGGATAGCTCCAAAATGCCAGCCTTGCTTTGCCGCTCTTCTTCTTCTTCTCCACTGTCTCCGTGTTGCTGAAGAGGGGAAGCATGCAGTGATTGCGATTCGGAAGGAAGGAAAGGCCGTGCTGCCTGCTGCCTGCTGCGGCGAGCGACAGTGTGGGACATGGCCGCAACAGCTGGCGACTAGCAGCATGCCCCTTGGTCGCCGTTCAACTTGGCCCCTTGATCCCCTATCAAAGCCATATAACTTGGCTGCATTAGCGCTAAAAGAGTAAAGACACCCAAAAGGCACGCGAAGATGCTTCATGGACTTCAGGAAGGCCCGGAACAAACCGTAGGATCGGCGTGTAAAGCCAACAAGAGAAATGGGCGCTGTTGCACACCTGGATCATCATGAACAACTAATGCAGCACGACGGCAGAGCACAAATGGTATGGTCCAACAGGGAACAGGAAGAGACCAACGCATATGCAGCCACTCCTGAGTCCAGGCAGGCAGACAGCAGCACAGATATGCACAAGCCGGCGGCAGTCCAGTTCGGAGTTCAGACCCACAGAAGACAGTAATCCACTTCAAAGAACACTCAGGTACATAATATATAAAGAAAATAGGGAACTAGAGCTTTTGTTAGACAGAAGCACAGGCTTGATTGATTAACACTAGAGTGCAAGGTGACCTTAATGTCTGTACATCATATATCTGATATCTCCCCTCGCACTTGCCAGAAAAGGGTGAAACGAGACCAATAAATCCTGGGCAAAATCACATTATCTACAACTGAAACCATCCTGACAGGGCAAAACATCCAGGGAGCCTTCTCCTATATTTCATCACTCTACTTTGAGCTATATATATATTATATATTGCAGTTTGCCTATATAAATAAACTACTGAATCACCCAGAAAAAAAAGAGGCAGCAAACGGTCTCTTGGTAATTCTGATAGGGCGGGCAAGAGCTTCTACCGCACTGACCCAGCTCGGCGGCACACCACATCAAGAGCTTCGACCACTGTCCCTGAGAAACCAGCTATGGCTTGGAATATTCCTGGCAGGCCTGTCTGTATGTTGTTCAGCGTCATTGATCTTGTTACCTCGACGGCCTTAGCATGCCTTGTCATCTCGTCCTCCACCTTCCGACGACACTGGGCAATCTCAGTTTTCTTCTCTGCAAGAGGATCACGGGCATCGTACGCGTGGCTTTCAATGCCATCGCGTCCACTGCCAGGAAGGCCAAGGCCAACCATCGAGTAGGATTGGTAGTACTTCTTCTCAATGGACCTGAGTGAGTTGGTTTTCTTTTCTAGCTCCTTTGAAAGTGTCTCTGTCCGCTTCTTGATCTTCATCTCCTCTGCCTGCTTAGTGTAAATGACATGAACAACATTCACAAAGCTCTTGATAGCCTCTGAAGCAACAGCATCTGGAAGACGGTCCAGTGCTTGCTTCCACTCGTCACAGAAGCTGGTGAGTTCACGCGAGATCATTGAGGCATGGGCTTCCTGTGGCACACTGTTATCCACTTGGCAGAGTGTGAGCTTCAGCCAGCCATATAGAGAGCGGATGTAGTCACGCTGGTACTTGATAAGGCGGTTGAAGTTCGAGTGCCATGCCGCAACAGCAGCCTCAAGATCACGAGTTGCAAGCCTGTGAAGGTCAGATGTTGACTCAGCCATGGAGTTGTCCACCAGACCGCGGACTTGCTGAACAATCTCATTTTGTATCTCATGGAAATGGTTCATTGACCTCCACATACCCAATAGCCTGCATGTTAATGTTCAGAAACAGTTAAGTACTTGAGAGCAGGACCACATGATCTGGAATTAGGGATGTAGGAATGGACATAAGACTTACGCAAAACAAAGCTGAACAAGCTGTGGTGCAAGCTCATTGTCACGGACTCTAACAATAGCAGAGGATGTAGTTGTGGCAGCCTGTGAGGTAACTACAATCAGTGATTGCAGCTTGTTTATGGAGGCCTTGGTCTTGTCCAGCTTTGCACTATCCCTCCCTCTGTACTCCAGGCTCTGCAGAGTAGAAAGCTTTTTCTCATGCTCAATCTTCACACTCTCTCTTGCCTGCAGTAATTAAAATTGATCTATATGTCAGATACTGGCTCAAGAAACGGCTTAATGAACACAAGGACTGCGACTGTAGCAGTCTTGACACTGAAGATCCATTCCATCACTTTGATTCATCAATCCAAAATAGTGGAATGTAATGCAGGAAGCTTTAATTAAAGCTGCATAAGGTAATACCATCAATTTGTTAAAGTAAAGACAAAGATATGCTAAATCTCATTTTGGCATTACAGGGATATATTATGTCTAGAAAAAGACAATTTCTTGAGCATCTGTACCTTCATATCACAGATAAAAAACTTGAAGTCACAGATAAAAAACTTGAAGGACAAGAGTACTATAGAAATAAGTAGAGCAAAAAAGGGAAGAGAATATGAAGGTGGTGGTTAACAAGTCAATTGCAATGTATCGTGCATTCGTGCTTGCTGCCTTTCCTGAAAGTAGCTAAAACTATGGTGCAAAGACTCTGGTAGTTCCAAAGTCAGAAAATGCACCTCTCTAAAGACACTTTATGTAAGAGAATCAGATTCTCCTTTCACATTTTCTGAATAAATGTTCAGATATGGAAGAGCTTCACTCAATCCAATAGTTACAATGTCTAATCATCCTTTTCGTAAGGTTCATTTGTAGCACAGCCCAAATAAAGTGATGGAGATATCTCTTAGCAAAAGGATTAAAACTAGCTTATGCCCTTGGTCTTTGATGGATTGATAGCCCTACAATACCAAGTGAGAGTCCAATGACTGCCAGGGCCATGGGTCTTTTCAAGAGCAAAAAGATGCAGAGCTTGCCCATCTTATTCAGGCAACATATGTGCATCCCATTGTTTCCATGCACAATAAAGGTGAATGCAGAATGTGACGCTGAGCTCACAGAGCTCAGTCAGTAGCTCACATCGCTCCAGGTAATGAAGTTGGATCATTATCAAGGGGAGCCAAGCTGAATAGTCCCAAGATGTTTCACTGACAAGTAATGATTGTGACAACCGACAATTTTCATAGCAAACAACATCTCAATTTGGGTGCTGTTCCAGTACTCATATGCTGAATATGAGAATCATCAATGTACAGTAACCATCAACAGAGGAACAAAATTACCTTGACCTCCTCATAGAGCTTCTTCTCCCAAGCCAAAAGCCGCTCTAGAGTGGATCCATGGCTCTTCCCCTCCGTTGACTCCATCTCCAGTGCATTAGTGTCCAACTTATATCGTACAGCCAATGGCGGTTTTGACGACCATGTCGACGACAATGCTGATAGCACACTGTTGGAATGGTACACCGTCTCTGCAGAAGAAGAAATCAAAGTAAGTAAAACAGCTAAACCATAAATCACAAATCATTGCATATTCAGTGAAATCATAAACCAGAACAACAATCTGAATCACATTTTCATTTTTGAGCCATAGTTTGTGTTCTCTCATACTTTTGAGCTGCCGGAAGTTGCGGTCGAGCTGTGCGCGGCTGGCCTCAAGGAGCTCGGACACATCGTTGCCGGAGTCGGCTGCCTTGACAAAGTACTCCTCAATGGCCGCCACGATTTCCGCGAGAGTGCGATGGCGCACCACCATCCGCATCTCTGTCACCGCCGTGACCGTGGAGGAGGAGTCGCCAGCCTCCGACCTCTCATCCCTCCTCAGGGGCAATGGTACGGCGGCGTACTCTGACGGTGCCGTCCCGCCGTACTCCGATCTGGCCACGAACCCGCACTCCGATCTGGCCGCGAACCCGCATTCCGATCTGTCCCCCATCTCGCCCTCGTCCTCCGATCTGGTCTCCGACGTGGTCGTGGACGCGTAGTGCTCGTCGTCCTCCCATCCGCCGCAATGCATCCCCTCTGGTTCATGGTCCACCTCACCGTCGTCGTCTTCGGCAGCCTCGTCTTCTTCCTTGAGGTTGTAGTGGGTGTGGTGGTGGAGGTAGGCCCGGGCCTTCTCCTCCTCGTCAAGCTCCCGGAGGCGGCTGGCCTGCTCGACCTCGGCCTTGCGGCGGTCGAAGAACTCGGAGTCTGGCGGCGACGGCGGGTAGAAGTTCTCCCAGTCCCACGCGGACGAGGAGGACGGCGTGCCCACCGGAGGCTGCTTGCGGAATGACGACTGCGCGGGGCTGGCGACGCTGGAGTCCGACAGGATGTGGGGCACCCTGAGCCGCCGTGGGCGTGGTGCCCTCGCCGGCGCCGGTTGCGGCACCGCCATCGCCGCTGCCGGCTGCGGCTGCGGCTGGGACGGCGGGTGCGGGTGCGGGTGCTGAGCGAGCGGCGTCGGAGGCGGGAGCGATGACGACGTGGCGGTGGAGGGCGCCGGTGTGGGGAGCGCGTGGGCGGCGCTTGGGGCAGGCGGCGGCGCGGCGGCGGAGAGGAGAACGGGGGCAGTGTGGTGCGAAACGGCGAGCGAGGGGTGGCCCTGCGCGAAGCGCGAGAGCGCGGCGGCGGTGACGCGGAGGGAGCGGAGGTAGTCAGCGTGCGCGGAGGCCAGCAGCTGGCGCGCCGCCACCGCGTCCTTCATGTGGCGGCGGCGCTCCTTGCAGCGCCGGACCGTGTCCTCCTGCTCCACCTTGGACGCCGTGCACCCCATCCCCGCAGCAGATCGGAGAGCTCTCGAACTGCCTCGCTGCTTCGATCTCCCTCCCCTTCTCTCTCGTGTCCGCTCGCCTCACTTCTTCCCCGCTCCAGCTCCAGTGAGAGAGAGGAGAGCGAGGAGTGTGAGTGGGAGTGAGCTGCTTCTTGCTTCTTTTTACGCTGCACAATTTAACATTTTTTTATGGAGGCGATGGCCTTTCCCTTTCTCACTGCTTTCTTTCTGCTACGGCCGGTGGCCCGACTAGCCGTGTAAGTGGGCCACAGTGACCGACTGGTTAGGGCACTCACAACGCAGACTCTATCATGAAGTCTAAAGTTATTTATTACCTCGAACAATGTGGACTTGGAGTCAATAAGACTTGGAGTCTTATTTTTTCTACCTCTTTCTTCAATAAATACGGTGTCACATCAACAAAATATCATAAATAATATGTAATTAATTGTCTTGGACTCTATGATAGAGTCTTGCATTGAGAGTGCCCTCACAATGCAAGACTCTATCACACAGTCCAAAACCATTAATTACATATTATTTATAGTTTTTTGCTGATGTGGCAGTATATTTATTGAAGAAAGATGTAGAAAAAATAAGACTCCAAGTCTTATTTAGACTCTAAGTTCACGTTGTTCGAGGTAATAAATAACTTTAGACTCTAGGATAGAGTCTGCATTGTAAGTGCCCTAACAGCATCATACAAAGGTGTTTAAGATTTCAAATAGGCTGTCTAGTTGATAAGTTGCCTCGCCTTAGAGCAAGTATTATAGTGGGCTGTAAGCCGGTTAAATGCTGAGGTGGAGGAGAGAGAAGAAGAGAGAGAGAGTAAAAGCGGGCTGTAAGCTTACAGCCGGCTCAGACACAAGAACCAAGAAAGTTTGTGAGAGAGACAAGTGGACCATATATTAATAGTGATGAGCTAACCATTATATGAGTAAGCTAAAAAAGCTATAGAGAAACCTTACGCCCAGTAGCTGACTGTATTATTAGCCTTGCTCTTACGCTCTTGGGAACTAAAGATAGAGGGCCATAGCTCCATTTTTTGTTGTCGTGAATTTCGAAGCTAGAGGCTTATGGATACTTTCGATAAAGGTTTATGTAATTTCATAGTAACACTGATATAACCAATACATAATAAATGTTGTATTTTAGGATACGGGGAGTAGTTATTTTAGTCCATCAAGTTTGCCTCATGTTCAATTTCTTCCCATCTTGCGAGTCCTAATAATTTACTTTTACACTCGGTTTTATTCTAAAATCATCAAAGGGTGCTTTCGGTTGAGCTACAACTATGGCTACAATTGCAGCCCGTGAACTAGCATCTGCTATAGCAATAATTTTTGCAGCCGCAACAGCCGCAATGGCTATAATTGTTGCAGCTAGAGCGGCTATTAATAAGCAGAAGCGAACGGGCCTAAAGTGACCGTCTCAACCCTCGGAACTTTACACTTTGGTCTCAAATTTCATCCATGAATAGTTCATGCATGAATTAAGTCTAAAGTACAAAGTTTAAGGACTAAAATGGACATTTTCATAATTTTAGAATGAAACTAAACCTAAAAAAAATTGAGGATTGAAATGGTAATTTTGAAAGTTTAGAGACAAAATTGAGCATTGTATAATAATTGAGGGATCAAAATGGTTGTTTACTCTCTAACACATAACTCATGTTTGTTTAGTAGTTTGGTATCAGGGTGAAAACAGTTGAAAACCATCAAAAATCACTTTCAAGTTGTATATTTATCTATCAAAAATAAAAATGACACAATATCGTAAAAAAGTGAATGGTGTCCATATTTTGGTAATGTCGCAAACAAACACCGTACGATCGAAAGTACTTCCTTCGTATATGATTTACAAGTCGTTTAGGACAGCGACACGGTCTCCAAAAGACAACTTTGACCTCTTATTTTTATAAAATTATTTAGGAAAAAATTATATATATATATATATATATATACACACACACTTTTATGAAAGTATTTTTTAAGACAATTCTATTCATATAATTTTCACATTTGTAAACTCAATAATTTAAAATTTATTGATGATTTATATTCTCAATGTTTGACTCAAACCTTGTCTACAACGATATCTAAATCCTATATGGAGGAGTACATCGACAATGCTTGAAACAACCAAACGATACTTCAAAAATGATAACAAATGAACTAACAATTAAGACATAGGATTAAGGCATAAATAGTACTTTAACCATGTTAATTGATATATAGTCACATATATTTGCATTACTTTAGCAAAGCCTAGTCACTTGTTCGATATAGTTTGATTGGGTTAAGGTTTCGAGTGAGACCAACATATTTTTGTAATGAAAAAAAATAGAAAGACGACTTTTTTTAGACTATATAGCCTTCGCCTAACTCAGATTCACTAGTATAATGCCCGTGCTAACGCTACGGTTTTATCTAGAGATGCATATAAAAAGAACCAATAACTTTATTCCATAGTTTAACTTTTATACAATTATATTTGAGCATGTATATAATCTGCGAAACACTTTTACATAAAAATACAAATACATAGTAAAGTTATTTCTCGTATTAACCATCTAACATAAAATATTCATAAAATTTG
>Ga0182004_10003532_pt1 | contig 12437 bp, 7 predicted proteins | sample Sormic07211540_1_FD_120479 | JGI IMG/M metagenome (GOLD analysis project Ga0182004, IMG submission 120479) | Endophyte microbial communities from Sorghum bicolor roots, Mead, Nebraska, USA - 072115-40_1 MetaG | ecosystem: Host-associated > Plants > Roots > Unclassified | place: USA: Nebraska... | reverse complement strand
TGTTACTAAACTTATGATAAATTTTAATTTGCACAAAATTATTTATTTTGCTAGATTCAATTGCTCACACAAACTCTTAAATAAATCAAATTAATTCCTATTAATTGAAATTCACATTTTTGGTGTTACAAAACTTAAGAAGGTTTGACTTGTCGGATCAAAAGACTTGTTGTATCTAAAAGTTACAAATAATAAAATGTTACCTGCAGTAACACGTTATCCACTCATGTTACCTATGTCGATCAACACATGCACTGCTAGCCACCTACAGTACACGAACACACACCCTAACCCCTCAACGACCATGCATGCACACACTAAAAAAATGGATTTACTATATCAATGAGATCATGCATGCATCAATCAAATCAAGGAATATTTTTTATATCTAAAACTTTTCTTATTTATCCTATTTTCTAAAACAAGAAAATAAATAAAAATATATTTCATCTATTACCTCCTAGAAGGTAATAGGTGATTGTGACCATCTGATCGAAATAAATGGATGGCTCACAGTCATTTAGGAGTACCGCAGCAAAGCCCTATCCTGATACCTGCCATGCCCAACTATCAAGCTGAACTTTCTCTAATTTTTTTTTTTTGTGGTTGATGGATCATCACATTCCGAAACTACATCTACATTCTAGAAGAAGCAGGTTGCTGGTGATGGGTAGAAACAGAAGATGATGAGAAGCAACCGGCTTGCATTTGATTCCACAGTCCTCCTGCGAGCTCTACAACAACAAGGAAATGGGAGAGAAGTGCAAACTTCAAATTGAGTCCCAGCACTTAAAACAATGGCGGGGCTAAAAAACTGAATGGGGGGAACACAACACAACTAGAGAAAAGGAGTAGAACCATAGCTAACAGAGGACATGTAGTAACGAGGGGACAGATTTTGCAGAGGGTGTAGGTGTAATGAAGATTGAATTTGTGTGTTGAGTCCATTGATGATACTCAGAAGGCACGGAGCATGAAGTGCTTAAGATGAATGAAGGAGGACGGGACGCTATTAGTTATTACTTATTAGGCCATGCTTAAGCTTGACACATGGATGGCATCGTATCCACTACTGCCTCTGCGACTGTGAGGAGCATGAATGAGTTTCTGCTAACATGTCTCGCACACTAGGTCTACCAATCATGATTATACCCATGTGAAGCCGTGGAACCAAAAACTCCGTAATGCTCTAATTAATGGAGCAGTTAATTAGCTGCGTTGCTGTTAGCTTCATGGAGCTTCACGTATCAACAGAGGCAGATCAGAGGCATTCGGAGCTCATATTTTTTTTTGTAGTTTCTTTTGCGACCAATGCAATGAACCTCACTAGAGCTAAATAACCAAATTAATCCTATGTTCACATTACGTGGACTGATGCTTAGAATCAGCACTAGAGGTGCCCTTACACATGACTGCTCATGCATATATATATCAACTTCTGGTGCTATCTCTGCCAGAATTGGTCACAAGAACAGTTCCAGGCTGAGTGTGCACCCAAGGACAGACCTAAGCTGATCTGGTTTGATGGACTAGCTGACTCCTATAAAATATTGTTAAGCTAATGGCTAAAAGTGACCTACAATTGCAGTTACAATTATGGCTAGACAACTTTGTGTAATTTTGCTTATTCCCTTTGTATTCTTCTTTGTTTCCTGAAGCTTGTATACGGCAAACTCTGTTACTAAAAGTTTAATAAAGATCAGTAGGGGCCAACCCCTCTTGTTTTCGTCAAAAAATAAAGATGATAAACGAGGGAGGACAGACTCTATTACCATTTGGCTATGCATGCATGACAGATGGATTGCAGGCAGGCACTACTGCCTCTCTGATCTGTGAGGAGCATGAATGAGTTCCTGCTAACACTGCCTCTCATATAATGGACTTTGTACCACACTAGGCTTGCCTAGAGGAGGCGGAGCTAGCTATTTTGATTAAGAGGCCGGTCAAATATGATGACATGTCTAAATATGATAAATATATACTTAAACGAATAATTTTTTAATATTTTTACATATGTAGTTAGTATCTATAAAGAAAAACAAGATTATCATAAAATAGCTAATTTTATGTATTGTTATGCTATAAAATGAATATTTATAGGAGTATTAATTTTTTTTTGTACTATGTGTGTGTGGGGGGGGGGGGCATGGCCCCTACTACGTCAGGGGGATTGCCAATGTATTCATGATTATTCGTGTAACCTATGTTCGATTTACACTGTGTGCAACCGAGAACTCTATGATGCTCTAATGGAGCCATTAGTTGTGTGTGCATGGAGCTCCATCACGTACCACAGAGGTGGAGCTCATATTTTTTTGTGGTTTCTTTTGTGACCAATGGATGAACAGAGCGCTAGAGCTAAGGAACCAAATTAAACTTACATTCGCATTATGTGGACTGATGGCTGCCCCTTACACATGACATGACTCGCATACACGATCACTCTCTAAATGATGGAATTCTCCTAATGTTTTTAAGTAGTAGTAAAACGCTACCACTAGTTATAGCACATGAGAATCCTCACTAGGAGGCATTTGGTAGAAAAAGTTTATACTAAATTTTGAATACTAAAACACACTAAGAGAATCCCACCTTACTAGGAAAAGTAGAAAATTCTAGTTGGACATATCATTATGGTGTTGTGATAGAACATCTCTGCTAGAATTGGTCCGCAAGAACAATTCATGGCTGAGGCCTGAGGGTCTCCACATTGATAAGGGTGTGGAGCTAGGCTGGTGGTTTCAAGGGGCTAGTTGACTCCTATAAAATATTGCTAATACTATATCCATCATTAGTAAATGACCCTACTAGTAGAACATACATGTTTATGAACTTCATGGCTAGCTGCGCTCTAGTCAGTTCCAATAGATGGTTATCAACAAGACATATTGGTCATGTTTAGTCTAAACCTTATTTTGTTTCGGTTACCTGTTTGGTTGGCTATAAACCTTTGCTTGCAGTCTGTGTGTTTGCCCTTGGGCGAAACTTTGTAATAATTGGTCTGATTCTACCTGCGGATAGATGAAGCCGAATATAAACTATCCATTATCTAAAAAAAACTATGCTCCGGTCTCCACGGCTCCACCTACTCGTCTTTCAATTTCCTGTGATCTCTCATTCTAAGCCACTATTATCAAGAAAACTCATACAGATGATTATTGAACAATAAGGGAATCTCCTCAACGTCATCCTCCAACCTATGTATCTACCTTTCTATATGCAACACTAGACCAGTGCCAAGTTGGGCTTCCAGTTATAGCTAAGTACCTAGCAAATAAAATGCTTAACCACATTATATATTTATATGTTGCATACTAGATGAAAGAGATACACATGTGGAGTTAAATATATCAATTTCTCCATGTGTGTTAATATGTAATCCCAATAGGGTATGTATTTCTAAATTTGTAAAACCATTTAACTCATTGATTTGATTTGGTGGTCTGTAAAGAGAGATTTGGATGTTTCCCAGATTATATGGAGAAAAACACGTCTTCCTCAAACTTGCCTAGCCAAGCAAAAACACAGGGACTGCCACTCGGGCTTTATGTTACCCAGTATTGACACTAAACCTAGCAAACCCCAACAATAATCTTCACATCAATTTTCCCAAAACTGTGGATGGCCCCCCTCGAGCACCAGAAAGTACAATTTCATCGGATGATTTGTGAAAGAGGACATGCTGGAGTGACTAGTAGTACAAAATTTCTATCATTTGAACCAAAAGGCATCAACGAGGTTTTGGCCGAATCAAACAAAGTTTGACTGAGGTTCGCACTATATTCATGAGCCGTGAATGACCCATCAGCTAGTCCCTAGTGATCTAGAGCAAAACGGTGACCACCCACTCGGCCCGATGCACAACTCTGGTGGTGGTGTGCTGAGGATTGATTTGTTCTAGTCCGCATCTTCTGCCTTGGGCATTCTTGGAGTAGTAGTCATCACATCCTGTAGCGCGGCATGCTGTTTGATCATGTCGACTTGCAGTCGAAGATCTTCAACTATTTCACAGAGTTCCTCAACTCATCCTTCCACATGTTGCCACACCTCCACTGCCTATTACAGCGCCTCCAACACTTAATTATGCTTCCAGCAATCAGCCACTGCCACAACACCATCCATCTCCTCCTTGACATGTTCCTCCTCTCAGATGCAGTCATTCTCCGTCTTCAGCTGGTCTTCCTTGCAAGCCTCATGAACTCTGTGAAGTTTGAGGTAAGGATTTTTCTAGGTCCATTTAGGTGGAGCTAGATCGATCTCTTTGATAAATTTGATTGAACAAGTAGAGGGTTGTAGGTGAAAAGGTTCTTCAAGTACCGATTGTTAGGAACAAAGAATGAGAGTTCGATAGCAACAGACTGGGATAGGGATAGCTAACACAAAAATTATATAACCTTTTGTATTTAGTTTCCCTGGCATCATTCCTGCTGCACCTTTGCATGTCGTCCCAATACCCGCCATGCTTAATATTGATCTTGGCAATAGTATATAAGCTATTTCCCCCTCCAAACTTTGGTGATTGATGGATCAAGCAAGAAGTAGTTTGCTGGTGAACATGATGGGCATAAGAAGGCAGTTGGCTGATGAGAACTGCCCAACTTCTATTCCACACTTCTTTTGTAGCTCTCGCATCCTCCAAAGACTCCTAGAATCATGAAGCTGAATTGGGGAAGAGAAGAGATAGAGCCAGAGTTGGAGGGAGAGTAAGAAAGAACACTTCATGCATGCACACCAACTATTCAAGGCTACATATATAAGGCTATTAGAGCAAAGGTTGGTGGCAAGAATCAATTTTCATAACATGTAGAACAAAAATATTGATATAGGGTAGGACATAGCTATGAACGTATGATGAGCATGGTCCGCGTTAGCATTTATCAACATGATGTGGAGTATTATTATCAGAATGAAGGGGAGTATTATTATCAGCATCAAGTATCATAGAGACATATCTCAAAGCATATAAATTTAGGATAGTTCAATTACTCATAATATATAACCAGTATAGACTATCTCAAAGCATATAAATTTGAGACACTTCAATTACTCATAGAGACAAATCTCAAAGCATATAAATTTGGGGCACTTCAATTACTCATAATGTATAGTCGAGAATATAGATTGATAAACAAAATGATGACTTCCCTACAACTCTAGGGCTTCTTTTGTTTTCATAATGTAGTTATGTTAGCTTTCTCTACTATAAAGTAAAATGTATACCATGTACATGCATGCACATCAATACACTGAGGGCACATGCAACCGAGCGACCATCTATGTAGCATCAATTTTATATACACCCCGTAAATTGCAATGTACGCAATAAATAAAGTGAAAGAGGCAACTCGTTGTCTCGAGACGACGACTACAACTTATGTTTCCAATTCATATATATTGATGACCATTATTCTCCCATTGTACACCTTGTTCTGAGACAACGACAGATTGTTCAGATCTTGTGTAGTCTATCGGCAGAGATTGGCAACAGCGCCAAATATTCAGCTACTCACACCAACTCCTTCCCTCCCACCACAACAATCTCTCATGCATCCTTCGCCACAATTTCTTCCCTCAACTTCGAGTACAGATGATCCGTTGTGGGTGGATGATGCAGTGGTGGCACAAGAGCGGCGGTGACACGGGAGCTATAGGCTACGATGTTGGGATGAAGTAATCCTTTTTGTGTTCTACTTAATGTAGGCGAGTTTGGAGCCCTTGTACGGATGCTCCAAGGTGTGTCTTATGATGAAGCTGGTGAACAGATGCAAGGGCTCCAGATGCAGTGTATCATGGCGAAAGGACTTCATGTGGTTGCAATTAGTAACCAACGTGCCCATGACACATTTGCTTGGTCAAGCATGTGTGCTTTGGTATTTCGTTATAAACATTCTATCGTGATGAAGTGCATTTGTCCTGCCTTTTAGAGAAAAAAAAGATCACCATGGATGCGTTTCTGGACCAAGAGGCTTGCCTACTACCTGTACTTATTGTTCAAGAAAAGCGAATTTGCTGCCAGGTTGCTAGTGATGCTGATCATGAGCAGAGAGTCTATTACTCTATCGCTGACATCAACGTGACTATGTGAGATAGCAGTGTCAACATATAGCGACCAACAACGTGGTGATGGATACCTCGCCTGTGCTCGGTCGGCAGTGGTGCTGTCTAATCTTCTTCATGGCAGGGGATTCTATCAAAGAATAGTGGCCTACATTTGAGAGGGTACCTGGTGATGGATAGACCAGGTCTGGTTGATGTAATGTCTGTGCAGCTTTGCATATCCGGATACCTACCATGCCAATGTTGGATAAAAGGGCGAAAACAATGCATAATTAATTCATCATCTTGTGACAAATTATGAGGAGAACATCTACCATCAAATTAGTAGCAAAAATAAACAATCAGATGCACAATAGACATATCGATTTACGTGAAAAAGCTCCTTGAGGTGAGGAGTAAAAACCACAGGACCAAACGGTCCACTCCAAGCTTCCACTATAATCAATAATGGGTACAAGGAGTCTTCTCTAGAGCATTTAGAGGATTACACTGGCAGCAACACATTCATCCAGTTACAACTTGACATCAACCACAACCACAACCATCTAATAAGAGAAATAACAGCAGCCAAAATAGAGAAGTTGTAGATTCTTTCTCCCTCGATAATCAGTTCATATCTCACAAATTACAGCTCCATCGTGCAAGAATTTTGGTAGACAAGTAGATCCATGAGTCCTCTAACCGCTTACCAAATTTCAGCTCAATCGGACATAGTTTGACCACCCAAACAAATCATCTACCAAAACTGCTCTATTCCAAAACTTGAATGACCCGAACTGACAAAACCCCTCTCAAATCTGGTGCTATACTCAACCAATTATTAAACCAACCTAACGGATCAAAGTACTCTAATTGAGGAATGAGCTCACCAAGTTTGGTGCCAATTCAACTAAGTTTGAGCCTCCAATCACTAACTTAAAGATGACCGGTTCAGAGCCCACCAAATCTAGACAGATTTGCTTCTCCTTCTTCCTCTCTTCTCTCAAGTTGTGTTGTTCTTGTGTTCTGCTCTCTCACCTCCGCTCTCACAGTAGTAGCTATCCATGAGAATGGAGGCTAGGGTTTTGATCAGATGGTGAGTCTGAAGGACTCATAAATAGGGAGCAAAAGGTCGTCAATTGGTTGCTCATGCTTTAAAATACCTGCCAATATAGATGAGGCAATGCTCTTCCTTTCTTTTTTTATTAGAGAGTAAAGAAATAAATAACAATGCAGAAAGAAGAATGACACTGTAATTCAACCTCCCATTCTAAACCACTATCCATTGAAGGATGAATTGATGGTGGGTTGTGTGTACATGCCCGATGGTTTCAAGTGTACATAATGCAAACTTCAGGTGCAAAGAAATGGAACACATCTGTTTTAAAAAGTGTGTTTTGAAGTGTGTATAGGGCTTGTTTTGTTTGCACCTCGGGAAAAAAATGTCTAGATAGAGCGTCACTTGTAGAATCGTATTGGTTGGTATCCTGAGCATGGATTTTACCCCCGTATCCTGAGCACCAAGGGCACTCACAATGCAAAACTCTATCACAGAGTCCAAGACAATTAATTACATATTATTTATGGTATTTTGCTTAAGTGGCAGCATATTTATTGAAGAAAGAGATAGAAAAAAATAAGACTCCAAGTCTTATTTAGACTATAAATCCACATTGTTCGAGGTAATAAATAACTTTAGACTCTATGATAGAGTCTGCATTGTGATGCCTTATGGCTCCAACACTCGTTTTTGAATGTGGAAGGTCATTAGGTGGAGGTGCTTAGCAATATTAGATGTCATCCGGTCCCTTTTGTCCAAAAAACATATCATGACGTCACATATTTATTTTACAAAATTTTGATTAGCCGCTGTTAGTTTTCTACATATAATCTGATGAACCAAAAATATCCAGCCAATATTATTTTTCTTTGATTTATATCCCTCTTTACAGAACAAAAATAATAAATCAATGGTATCAAATTATCAAATGGGTTTAAAAAATTATAAATTTGGAGATTGATGTGGAAGCATAGTATACAAGACAAGATTGTGTAAGGCCGGGGTTGGGCTGGGGCACATGAAGGAATGCTGGGCTGGACTTTGCACTGGGGCAGTTCTCTACGAAAAAGCTACAGTAGAGCTCAGGTTGGGCCCTGGCACATTGACGACTGAGCCTCGGATCGGACGGACCCAAATCCGACCCATCTCGCGACCCCTGAAGCCCGAGGACGGCAGCACCGTCCGATCCTGGATCCAACAGCCGAAACCCACCCTCCTGAAACCCTAGCGCCTTTATAACCTTCCCCATCCCGCGTTCTCCCATTTGATCCACCTCTCAAACCTACCCTTCCCGGCGGCGGCGGCGGCGGCGGCGCAGGAGCAGCAGCAGCACGCGAAGATGGTGAAGTTCCTCAAGCCCGGCAAGGCCGTGATCCTACTCCAGGGCCGGTTCGCCGGCAGGAAGGCGGTGATCGTGCGCGTGTTCGAGGAGGGCACCCGCGACCGCCCCTACGGCCACTGCCTCGTCGCCGGGCTCGCCAAGTACCCCAAGAAGGTGATCCGCAAGGACTCCGCCAAGAAGACGGCCAAGAAGTCGCGCGTCAAGTGCTTCATCAAGCTCGTCAACTTCACCCACCTCATGCCCACCCGCTACACCCTCGACGTCGACTTCAAGGACGTCGCCACCGGCGGGCCCGACGCGCTCTCCACCCGCGACAAGAAGGTCGCCGCCTGCAAGACCGCCAAGGCTCGCCTCGAGGAGAGGTTCAAGACAGGCAAGAACAGGTGGTTCTTTACCAAGCTCCGCTTCTAGATGCTTGGCGTCCCCAATAGTGCCTGCTTTAGTTGCCGATTTCTTGTATTGGACACTCTCTAAGCTTATCTCTGTTTTCGTATTACCATGAAGACTTCGTGTTTAGACCCGGGGCTCTCAGAGATAATTTTACTAAGATGTGCTATTGATGTGTTAAATGTTGTCATGGATAGATCTGGTTTTAATTTTGTTTGAAATCACGGCTTGCGTGTTCTTAAAATATTTGGTCTTGTCGGTGCCAGAGCTGCATCTTGTTACCGTTACACAACTGTTTATCAAGTATGGTCCTTTGTTTATACTTGAGTCAATGATTAATTATTATCTTACTTCAATATTAGGCGAATTGAGCTAGTGGCCGATGAATTGTTGAATGTTCAATTTATTTCTTCAGTATTCATTGGTTCATCAAATAGATGTCAACGAATATTGTTTAGTCTTATTTGTCCTGTTGATTAGTTAGTTGTTCAACTTCTAATGTTTGAACTGTCATAGCAGCCTAAGAAAGTAATATATTGCTGATAAATGTTATTAGACTTCCAGTGAAATTCTTTTTTTTTTTACTTTGATGTAGTAACAGCTTGCTTGGATTTGCCCACTGAAGTAGGCATTCATTTCAAGGATTTTGCTACATTTGGGTCATGTATGCCATTCTCTTTAATAAATATTTGACTCTGTTAAAAGAAAAAATTTTGGTGGTACTTGACACATTTGACTCCCTGTTTGGGTAGCCATTCCTTACCAAATATTGATGAGTAACATTACTGAAATTTTGATAAGTTTGAATTGAAACATTAGTGTATTGCAGGCTTCATTCTTGGTCCCTTGGCTTATTGATGAGCTGGTAGTTTTAGTTTTGTGTTTGTTTGTTGATCATGCTTGTTGCGTCTGGTTATCCTGTTTGGGTAGCCATTCCTTACCAAATATTGATGAGTAACATTACTGAAATTTTGATAAGTTTGAATTGAAACATTAGTGTATTGGAGGCTTCATTCTTGGTCCCTTGGCTTATTGATGAGCTGGTAGTTTTAGTTTTGTGTTTGTTTGTTGATCATGCTTGTTGCGTCTGGTTATCCTTTATTTACTCCTGGTATACTAGGAATTAGAAAATAAACTGGGTAGTAAAGCAAATGCATGCAACCCCCTGAAATTATTGGAGTTCCATATTTGGGTTGGTGATGTGTTAATGTTAACTGAATCACCTGGAATTTCTTATAATTTGTCATTTTGAATGCTGACACTTTATATTTTAGGATGGATGAACTATATTTGTTCTTTTGCTGCTGTTACTGCTGTAGTGTTTTATCTGCCTGTGTTAGTAAATTTATCATTGCACTTAATAGTGTAACACTTGCACATCAAATGTTTTGGATGGAAACTGTATTTACCAGCAGCTTAGGTGCTACAGTTCAGTCATCTGCCCAGCAGATCATTGATTTTGTGAAGATCGCCTTTTCTTTTTTGCTCATCAGAAATGTCAACAGATAGTTTCATCTTGTTCGGCTATTGAAATCTTAAAAGCAGGATAAACCACTCTTTTGCTGCTATGCGAGATCTGTATGCTGTTACTCTGATACAGACATGAAACAGCATAGGAAAGAAATAGCATGATTTTGTAGCATAGTAACATTGAAAAAATAGCAAGCGCAATGGTAATATGCTGTGGCTGATTGAAGTGCGGTTTTGGCAGCCATGGTACAGTATCTTGCTCTCACAAACACAGCAGCAGCCGCAGAACCGTCTTGATCAGCAGCTTCACAAGCAGCAGCCGCAGCAGCGCTGTCTTGATCAGCAGAGACGTGTGAGAGAGCACCGCAGAGACGTGAGATAGCACCTTCAAGTTTCCTGCTGCCTCTATTCTCAACTGCTATACATTAGGACTCGATAAATCACATGATATATAATTGTTAGGCCTTGTTTAGTTCTAAAAAAATTTGTAAAATTTTTTAGATTTCCCATCACATTAAATCTTTAGACGCATGCATGGAGTATTAAATATAGACGAAAATAAAAACTAATTGCACAGTTTGTACGAAATTGACGAGACGCATATTTTGAGACTAGTTAGTTCATGATTAGACAATATTTGTCAAATACAAACAAAAGTGCTATTATTTCTATTTTGCAAAAAATTTTGGAACTAAACAAGGCCTTAGCAAGAGGAATCATTGTTAGAGTAAGGGTTTTGCATTTGAGGTTTGCATTTGAGTAATTTGCCAAAAAGCTCCAAAAGAGGTATCCAACGGTTTTGCATTTGGAGTTTGCAATTTGGGCAACTTGACAAATGAGGGAGCAAACTTGGTAAAAATGCCAAGTTGTGGATGGCTTTGCAAACCCAATCGCGCGAGCAAAGTCACGCGCGAGGAGAGCGCGCGCGTCTGGAGACCTTCTATTTTTATCATTTGCCAAGTCCAAATGCCAATTCCTTTGGAGATGATTTATTTTTATCCTTTGTATTTTGTTATGGGAGTTTGCAAATAACAACAAATGTCAAGTCAATTTGCCAAAGCCTTTGGAGATGCTCTTAGCAAGCTATGGTTCTTGCCTTGAAAAGAGGAATCATTGTTAGCAAGAGGCTCCGAAATTTTGGGAACTAAAATAAAAAAATAGTGGAACAAAAGGGGAATCACTGTTAGCAAGCTGTGGTTCTTGCCTTGTAGGCTTCCAATAACAATACCAAGGGTACTTTTTAAGAAGGGAAGGGCCACATAAGAGGGGGCTGCTACAGTCCCTGGCTTTAGCCTGTTGGTCGATTGTATGATTTCCTTTTCTGAAAATAAACCAGCAAACCCTAGGCTCAGACTATTGGTCGATAGCATGAAACTCTGTTCGGATTGAAGAAAATATTTTGTCAGGACTGCATATAAGATTATGGTAGCTAGCTCCTGCTTATTGCTTCAGGAATCTATTTATTGAATTGGTTCTTTTATGCGCTAAGTGATTGTGCGGCTAATGCCTACATCTACCTTGAATTTAAGCTGCTGGAAACTAAGTCAGTGCTTTCTTTATTGTATGACTTGTGTGACTTTGGTATTTTTTGGGTCTAATTTTAGGAAAATCCAGGAAACTTCATTGTGCTGATCCTTGTGCTGGAAGATATGGAAGATTGATGCAGGTGTTTTGTATAGGAATATAAGTCTTAATAAAATAAGATAATATTTTTGTATTTTTAGTTTTGATCATTGTTAAAATGCCACAGGATATGTAAATTATGTGTAAATTATACAGGTCGAATTTTATGGGCTGAAAATTGTACTGGCTGCAATCATAAAAAATATTGAAAAAACAAAAATGAATAATGGGCCAGCCAGCAACAGCCAATAAATGTGTGGCCCATCAGCTATATTGACTTTAGTAAGCCAAATCTTATTTTGTGCCTTTTTTTTCCTACCATGTGAGTTGCTATCAGGGAGGAAGCCAGCAGTGTGGCTAGCGGGGCTCCAGCCCCCCCCCCCACCCCCCAACTGCGGAATCGGATCAGCTGACTTCAGTGCCAGCGACGGCTGGCTGCAGTCGCTGGAATCGGTCCGTCCACTCCCATCCCGACGGCTGCAAGGAGACGACCTACTGCATGGTCCTCGGCCCACGAAG